>Ga0335078_10001888_pt1 | contig 31747 bp, 30 predicted proteins | sample Lox_Sample_32_FD_206711 | JGI IMG/M metagenome (GOLD analysis project Ga0335078, IMG submission 206711) | Soil microbial communities from Loxahatchee National Wildlife Refuge, Florida, United States - Lox_Sample_3.2 | ecosystem: Environmental > Terrestrial > Soil > Wetlands | place: USA... | reverse complement strand
GTCATCGAGGTAACCGCCAGGGTGCATGTGGCAGCGACGACATGGCGAACAGAATGGATCAAGTATTTCCCTTCTTTCGCCATATTCCGCTGATTGGGAGTGCTGCGGTCAGAGAAGTCCGACGCCAGCCATTAAGCGGGTCATGAATCGCCTTGGGTGGTCGTGTAGTCCCAGAAGCTGGACGCGACGCTGTGGGCCTCCCACCACGCGCGCAACTCTTCCTGACTGTCGCGCAGCTCACGCAGGACCCGCAGCTCGGTCGCGCCGGCCTTGTCCAGGTCATCGTCCGCCTCCAGGTCCGCGATGCGGGCGGCGCGGTCGGTCATGACTTGCGCTCCTTCCTCGCGCCGACTTCCTCGGCAAGGTTCATCTCTCCCCCATTGGTGCCGGTCAAGATCCCCCGCAATGGAGGTCCCCCCTTCGGGGCAGCCCCCAGGGATCAACGGGAAGGGAGCTAGCCGCTGCCTCCACTGAGCACCGTCCGATGGCGCCCGGCTAGGGGCCAGACGTCCCGATCGGTCGCGATTGGTCACTGTGTGCAGTAGCCCAGTCCGTGCGGGCCGACCCGCCGCCTATCTTGCTCCTATTCGATGTTGACCAGCCCCTTTCAGCCGGGCATGATGATCGACTGCTCGGGGCAGCCTTCTTCGCGGTCCCGTCGACCGTTATGTCAATCGGCCCGGGCTAGCGGCTCCGGCACCGATGGCTTCTATTCTGGGATTCCTGGGATGGTCTGTTCTTTGGGACCATCTGTGCCGGGCCGGGCTTCCCGCCGGGACGGACGCTTGGGACGGACGGCCGCCGCACATGGTCAGGTGATCACGTGGGTGGCTGGTTCCGATATTCTTATTCGGACACTTGTCGAGGGGGGCCTTCATGACGGACGTCGGACGCGTGCAGGAGGGGCCGATCGGCGCTGCGCAGGCTCCGCCTCGTCGTCAGATTCAGGTGGTCCCGCTCAAAGGCCTGCCGATCGTGATGCAGGTGGCGACCCTCATCATCATGACGCGGGTGGCGACGCAATGAGCGGCGATCCCGCTGCCATGCCGACGCAAACGAGGGCCCGGCGCTTTCCACTGGTCGCCGAGCTGACCATCATCTCGCTTGCCTTGGTCGTCATGGGCGGGATCCTCGTGGCGTCATACGTTCCGCGCCGCCCGCCTCTCGGCGCGCCGATCGCCATTGTCGCCGTCAGTGCCGCGCTGCTGCTGTCGGGCAGCTACCTCCTGTCCCGGCTGCGGCAATTCGCATGGGACCGGTTCTTCCTCGTCTTCCGGTGGTCCCTCCTGGCCTATGTCATCTCGGCCGGGATGATCGGCTTTGCGTTCATCCGCGACCATACCCGTGGCGCCCCGCTAGCCGTGGTGGTGGCGATGCTCGTGATCTTCGCCCTCGACGTGCCGCTTATCATCGCCTTTACCGTGGCGCGCTACGCCTCACCTCCGTACGCCGAGTGCTGACCCCAGCAGCGCCCACACGAGGGGTGGAACGCCACTTCCGGCAGGGTTCCCTGGTTCTTGCCGCTGCGACGGCGTCGCCGGGCGACGGTCCGGCGGGATGACACCGGAGCCGGGCGACTGAAGTAGATGTGCCGTTCGGCCCCTAGAGCACAATTCCGCGGCGCGGTACATTGAAGTGGGTGGTCGTCATGCGTAGATATCTCGTCGTCGCGAACCAGACCCTGCAGGGCGCGGAGCTACGTGAAGAGCTTCGCAAGCGGATCGAGGCGGAACCAAGCTCCTTCTACGTGCTCGTCCCGAACACCGTCGCCGCACATTACCATGTCGAGCCCGCTGCTGCTGGCGCCCTCCAACCCAGCATGGCATGGTGGGCGACGAACTACCGGGGGCCCGCTACCGATGAGGAGGCGAGCGCGCAGGCCCGGCAACGGCTCAACCAGATGCTGGCCGACCTCGCTGCGCTGGGCGTCCCCGTCGAGGGGGACCTCGGGAGTTCCCACCCGCTCGAGGCGATGGAGAAGACGTTCATCGATCACCAGTTCGACGAGATCATCGTGGCTACGCTGCCCCGGCACGTGTCCCGCTGGCTCGGCGCCGACCTGCCCCATCAGGCCGAGCGCAGGTTCAGGCTGCCGGTCACCACCATCATCACGAAGCGCTGACCCGCCAGTCGGTAGCCCGGTGCGGGTGAAGCAGCTGGATGGTCCTCTTGTGCCTCCTGCGCGGGGACGGGCAGCAGACGCCCGCCGCTGGCGATTTCCGATGTGACGGGGACGTCGCGGGCCGCGGGATACGGTGCGGCGCATGAGGTTCGCGATCTCGATCCCTCATTTTTTCTGCGACCCCGAGTTCGATCCGGCGGCATTCCGCGCCTATTTCGCCCGCGCCGAGGAGCTGGGATTCGACAGCGCGTGGCCCCAGGAACAGGTGCTGGGACGGGCGCCGCAGCTCGGGCCGATCGAGACGATGACCTACGCGGCCGCCCGCACGCAGCGGCTGCGGCTGGGGTGCGCGGTACTCGTGTCCTCTCTGCACAGCTCCTCTCTGCACAGCCCGGTGCACCCGGCGAAGAGCCCGAGCACGCTGGACCAGCTCAGCCGCGGCCGGAGCATCGGTTCTAGTTCTGGCGGCTCCAGGATGCGGCAATGGGAACCCAAGTCGTTCCAGAAGCCGTGCCCGCCGATCTGGTTCGGCGGGAACGGGCCGACCGCGCCGCGACGGGCCGCACGCCGGCTTCTTCGGCGCGGGGTCCTCGCCCACCGCGAAGTTCACCGGCCAGGTCCAGATCGTCCGGGACACGCTCGCCCATTCTGGCCGCCGGGCGCAGGATTCACCCATCGCCACGCGCGTCTACATCGCGGTAGACGAGAAGGCCGGGCGCGCTCGCGAGCGGATCAACACCGCACCGGAACGGCTCTACGGGCGCCGGTTGCAGGACATCGAGGCCGCCGCGATCGCCGGCGCGCCGGCCGACTGCGCCCGCGAGCTGCACAAAGTCGCCGAGGCACGGAACTGATCCTGTTCGCGCCGATGTTCGAGCAAGCCGAGCACGCAGAACGCCTGGCCGCGGAGGTCATCCCCCGGCTCGGGTAACGGTTCTCGCCGGCCTTGCCGTATGAGGCCAGCGTGGCACGATGGCGTCACGGACCAGTGGACTTGGCTGGCAGCCGCCCGTCCGGCGGTGGTCGCCATCACAGCTGCGGGCGCCCAGCTGCAGTGAACAGTTGCGCACAAGCCGTGCATGCGTGGCGCGAAGTCCACGACGAGCCGGAACAGGTGCTGCGTGGCGAAGGTCCAGCGGTCCGCTGGCCCGAGCCCGAGGCAAGGAGCACGATGGGACGACCGCAAACGTTAACGCGTTGGACCATTACAAAGCTACGGCGACCGGCCGCGCACTGTTTCTCGGACCCTGCGCCCAATAGAGTTGTCTGTCTATGCCATTGTTCAACGTCACGGTGAGAGAGCACGCCTACGCCGGGCGGCTGTATAGCGACGTCGTGGAGGCCGGGTCCTGCGAACAGGCGCTGCAACTGGCCGCTGAGCTGGCCACCGCGCCCCAACCGCCGCCTGGTTCCAAGCCACAGCGAGGGTTCAGCGTGGCGGTGACAGAGCAGGCGTACACCGGGGGGTTCTTTAGCGACGTCGTGGAGGCAGAGTCCTACGAAGAGGCGTTGCAACTGGCCGCTGAGCAGGCCACCGCGCCCCAGCGTCCGCCTCCTTCCAAGCCGCAGCCAGACGCCGCGAAGCGCGCGAGGTGTGCCGATGTCTGGGTCTACTCCCTGTTGCACTGTGAGCTTGCAGAGGGACACGATCCGCCGCATATGGCGGTCGCACGCGGGTACCGGCGTCCAGTGAGGTGGGTGAGGGACAATCGAGGTCTCGCCCATGCATTAACGGAACAGGCCACCCGCTCTGCCGCGATTCCCTCGATCACGCAGCCGCCGTCTTCTCCGGACGGGGAATTTCCCCACCGTCCGCTCGCGGGAGGCGGCTGAGTGCCGACGCAAGGCGTAGAGGGCGGGCTAAGGCATGGCGCGTACTGCCGGTGCTCATGCCGGGCTGGGGCTTACCTCGGCCGGTGCGCCGTGGCCGGTGCGCCGTGGCCGGTGCGCCGGTCGTCGCAGCTGGTTCACGCCCTTGTGAAGAGCACGCCGAAGCGGGTGATCCCCCACCCATGCGAAGTACGTCGCGGCCTGAACTCAGCACGCTGGCCGACGACCCCGGCCTGGGCACGCGGTACTGCAGCGCCAACGGCACGACCAGGCCGATCCCAGGCGCTTGTGGAGGGAGCCTCCTGCCAGCGGAACCCAACCGCACCTCTGGCGCAACACTCGCGGACCCCGCCCTCCGGAGGCGGCGGGGCCGAGTACCCAGCTACCTCATGAGTCGCAGCGCGGCAGGCAATCTCGGCGAGTCTGGCGGCCCGTGGGTCACCCGGCCGCCCGTGCAGCGCTGCGTGCGTCCCCGGTGAGGCCGGTGACGACCCGTATGGCCATCGAGTCGAGCATGCGCTGCATGCCTGGCCCCACATGGTGAACAGCGATCGCCTGTACCTGGTTGTCGCTGAGGAACCGCGCCACCCGGGAATGGTGGGCACCCTCTGTGCCTTGGTCGTGCAGCGTTCCCCAGCCGACCGTGAACTCCTGCCAATCACGGACCTCGCCGTCAGCCACCTCGCTGACCGCGACGCGGTCGGCTCGTCCCCAGCGCGCATCAACTAGGCCATCGGCATTGATCGGCACGCAGACTCTCATGTCCCACAGGCCTCCTCGCCAGGACCGGCATTCCCGTTGCCGCACTCTAAACGGCGTTGTCCCGATCCCGATAGAACCAGATCCCACACCCTGCTCCGGCACCTGGGTCCTGGGCGACTTGACCGGTCAGCGGCAGCGGAGCGGATGGGACTGGCAAGCGCAGCCGGCTCTCACCTGCGGACTTTCCGCTAACTAAGGCCAGCATGCGACCGCTGACCAGCAAGGCCAGTTGCCGCTTCGCGGAATCCCGCCCCCGCGCAGCGTCCGCCGAAACCATCGCCAATCCGGTCCGCCAGGGCTTATGACAATATCCTGGCCACCGCCTGCGACACCGCGCCTGGTCCATGTTCAAGCGTCGATGATCTGGCTGGGCCCCCAGCAGCTTCGGTGAGCCGACTATGGCCGTGCGTGGAGCATGCAGGGACCTGCGCCCCGGTGTCCAGGGACCTTGAGTCCTGACCACGCCGCGTTACTGGCGGTGAGCCTGGTGGCAGGAGCGAAGAAGGGTGACCGCGAGGGAGTGCCATGGCAGTGCGGACGGGCCTGCGGGCCCTCATTCCCAACGGTAAGGCGGCCCAAGTTGTCCTGCGCACGGAGAGCCTGACCAAGCATTACGGCGCGGTTGCCGGGCTCGAAGGGCTGAGCCTGGAGCTGTACGCCGGTGAGGTGCTGGGCTATCTCGGGCCAAACGGTGCAGGTAAGACTACGACGATCCGGCTGCTGCTCGGCCTGATCAAGCCGACCGCTGGCCGCGCGGAAATCTTCGGCATGGATGCCCAGAACGAGAAGGTAGCCGTGCATGCCCGCGTCGCGTACGTGCCGGGTGAGGCGACATTGTGGCCGTCGCTCACGGGCGCCGAAACGTTGCACCTGCTGGCCAGGATGCACGGCGAGACTAATGCCGCCTACCGTGACACGCTGGTCGAGCGGTTCGCCTTCGACCCGTCCAAAAAAGTCCGAGCATACTCCAAGGGTAACCGGCAGAAGATCAACCTGATCGCCGCGCTAGCCAGCCGCGCTGATCTGCTCATCCTCGATGAGCCCACAGCCGGCCTCGACCCGCTGATGGAGCAGGCGTTCAGGGAAAGTGTCCTCGAGGCGAAGCACAACGGGCAGACGGTGTTCTTGTCGTCACATGTGCTGTCCGAGGCGGAGGCGCTGTGCGACCGGATCGCGATCCTGCGCGCCGGCAGGCTGGTGGAGATCGGCACGCTGGCCCATATGCGTCATCTGTCAGCGGTCACGGTCGAGGCCTCGTTTCCTGACTCGCCTCCCCCCGTCGACAAGGTCGCCGGTGTGAGCGCTGTGCAGGTCGCAGGCCACCATCTGACCTGCCAGGTGCACGGGCCAATCGACGAATTGTTCACAGTGCTCGCGGCGGCGCATCCCGGGACTCTGCTGAGCCGTGAACCATCGCTGGAGGAGCTATTCCTGTCGATCTACGGAGCGCAGGAACGTGTGAACGACGGGACTCACAGTGGCTAGTGCCGAGGCCGCAGGGACGACCCATTACCGGCTACCGCAACTGACCGTCGGCCGGTTCGTCGCCCGCCACACAATGAGGGCCGGCGCTCTATGGGGCGTGGCGTTCGGCCTTTATGTGTACGCGACGGCTTTGGGATTCGACACCGTCGCATCAACGGTGGCCAAGCGGGACCGACTGCTGAACGCGCTGGCCCGTAACACCGGGCTGAAGGCACTTCTGGGTGACACTCACCGGATCACGACCAGGGCCGGGTTTGTCGACTGGCGCGTGATCGGCGTGGCAGCAATGGTCGGCGCCGTCTGGGGGCTGCTCACGGCAACCAAGACCCTGCGCGGGGAAGAGGCTGCCGGGCGCTGGGAGCTGTTTCTTGCCGGGCGGACAACCGCACGCCGCGCCACCGGTAACGCGCTGGCCGGACTTGGCACCGGAGTACTGGCCATGTACGTACTGACCGCCCTGTTCACCGCTGTCGCGGGCACCAGGCACAACATTGGGATCAGCCCCGGCCGGAGCCTGTTCTTCGCCGTCGCAGTGGTGGCCGGCGCGGCCGAGTTCGTCGCGATCGGCGCGCTGGCCAGCGAGGTTATGCCGACACGCGCCCGGGCTGCTGGCCTTGCAGCCGCGGTATTCGGGCTGGCCTTCATGCTCCGCGCCCTCGGTGACTCCGCTTCAAGCGCGCATTGGCTGGTCTACGTCAGCCCGCTCGGCTGGGTGGAGCAGCTGCGCCCGCTGGGCGGCGCGCAGCCGCTGTGGCTGCTTGCGATCGCCGGCCTGATCGGTCTTTGCACCGTGGCGACGTTGTTTTTGGCCGACCGCGACCTTGGCGCGAGCCTGCTGGCGGACAAGGACACCGCAGCACCGCGCACGGCCATGCTCAACTCGCCGATCCTGTTCGCGCTCCGCCTGTCGTGGGCCTCCATCGCCGGCTGGCTGGCCGCGGCGGCAGTGGCCGGCTGGCTCTATGGCACGCTGGCGAGGTCGGCAGGCCAGGCATTCGCCTCATCCGACTTGCTGCGTAAGTTCACCGGCAACCTGACTCACGCTGAGCTTCAGCACCTTCAGCAAGCCGGCGCGCGGCTCTACGCCGGCGTCATTTTCCTCCTGCTCATGACGCTGATCATGGCGTACGTAGCCAGCGCGATGAGCAGGACCCGTGAGGACGAGGCCGAGGGGTACCTGGACAATCTGGTGGTCCGCAGCGTAAGCCGGCAGCGGTGGCTTACCGGACGCGCCGGCCTCATTGTGGCAGTCGTTGTGATCGCCGGGCTGCTATGCGGGACAGCCTTCTGGGTCGGCGCGGCGAGCCAGCACACCGGGCTGGCCATTCGCGAGCTGATGCTGGCCGGCCTGAACAGCACGGCCCCGGCGGTGGCGCTACTTGGCATCGGCGTGTGCACGCTTGGGTTCGTGCCACGGCTGACGACAATCGTGTGCTGGGGGATCCTCGCGTGGGCGTTCCTGCTGGATATGCTCGGCTCGGCCATCAAGGTCAACCACTGGCTGATGGATACCTCACTGTTGCAGCACATGGCCCTGGCACCAGCCGTCAATCCGAGTTGGCGGATCGTTGCTACCTACTTGGCCATCGGCTGCGTCGCCGCGTTTCTCGGCGGCTGGCGCTTCACCCAGCGCGATCTCCAGAGCAGCTAGCGTCCGAGCCGCGCGTTGGACGGTCAGGATATTGATGCCGAACGGCTGCCGCATCGGCGCCGGGCCTTTGGACGTGGCGCCGCGGTGGTGGCGGTCGCGCGCGGTTCGTGCTCGTTGCCCGGTCTGGCTGGCAGCTGGCGTGACGAAAGGCCCTATCGGCCCGCATGGGCGGTCGCGGAGCCTAAAGGTGAGGGCGATGGAAATGGTGAGCATCGGCCAGACACCCCTGAGCACCGCTGGGCGGCCGTCATGAAAAGCAACGTCGAAGACGTAATGACCAGGAATGTTGTGGCGGTCCGGGAGACGGCCGGTTACAAGAGCATTGTGGCCGCGATGCGGCGGCGCGGGGTGAGTGCTTTCCCGGTGCTGGACACCGCCGATCACGTCGTCGGTGTGGTCTCCGAGGCAGATCTGCTGTTCAAGGAGGTCGGGCCGGAGCCGTTCACGGGACCGGCCAGGTCCGTGCTGGCGACCGGGCGCCGCGGGGAACGGGCGAAGGCAGCCGCTGTCACCGCGGCCGGGCTGATGAGCACGCCCGCGATCACCATCGGCCCGGGCAAGAGTGTGGCCGACGCGGCCAGGCTGATGTGCGCGCGCCGGGTCAAGCGGCTGCCGGTCATCGACGATGACGGCAGCCTGGCCGGGATCGTGAGCCGGGTGGACGTGCTGAGCGTCTTCGACCGTCCGGACGAGCAGATCCGCGACGATGTGCTCAAGAACATCGTGGCTGGGGAGTTCGCGCTCAACCCGCTCGCATTCGATGTAGCCGTGAAATCGGGCATCGTGACGATCACCGGCCAGGTGGAGCGCCGCGCCATCGCCCCCGACCTGATCGACGCGATCCGCCACGCCGAAGGCGTCGTCGATGTGCGTGACAGGACAAGCTACCCGCCACAAGACTAGCGGCGCCTGTGCACGGGCGGCCGCCACCCGGTCAGCGCGGCCTCCGTGGGCTGAGCCGACGGGGCGGCGGTGACGGATCTCAGCACTCAGGTGGTCACCGACCCGCACTGGCGGCGGCACCTCCCGCAGATGGGGGACCACCACGACGATCCACAGAGTAGCCAGCGCGAATAGATCGAGCGCCGTCTGGGTTCTCCTTACCTAGGCGGCTGCGCGACTTCGAAGGGCTCTGGCCCGGCGCGAATGCCATGGTGGGCGGGCCCGCCGCGTGCAAGGTCGGCGCTTCGGTCACGACGACCGACACGGGCGCCCCAAACCTCACCAATAATCACACCGCACGCGAAAATGTTGCTCGCACCGCGAGCCTTCCCTGCTCGGGCCGCGCATCCATCAAAGCGCTGGAATGAGCTGCTACGCCTGCGGCTGGGCGATGTTGACTAGCCACGGGACGCCGAACTCGTCGACGCACATGCCGAACTCGTCGCCCCAGACTTGCTTTTGCAGCGGCATCGTCGTGGTCCCGGTGGCGGACAGCTTCTCCCAGTAGCCGCGCAGCGCGTCGGCGTCGTCACCGCTGAGGCTCACCGAGAAACCGGCCATGGGGTGGTATTCCATCTCGCTGGTGATGTCAGCACCCATGATCGTCCCCATCGGTTCCGCCCGAGCCGCTCCGTTCGCCCAGACGGACGGGCAGTGGCGGCTGATGCTCCTGGCACCGGTGCGAGCAGCCAAGGTGGGAAGCAATGCGCCCTGTCCCTGTACGCCCCGTCCCTGTAGGAGCGGGAAGCAGTTCAAGGTGCTGCGGCTCAGCTCAACCGCCGGGTAACCGCCGCTGACCTCGATCGTCGTGGTTGCACGCGAGTGGTCCGGGTTGCCTGCAGTACGTCACCCCATGGCGCTGCCGCCGACCCTGCCGCGCCCGGCGTCGAGGCTAGGCGCTGAGAGGCGTTGCTGGCGCGGCACACGGACTGGCACCGCGCACGGAGGTGACATTTCCTGCCAGCCGCGCGCGATGCCGAACCGGGGAGACCGGCTCCGACCTCAGGGCACGAAGGCAAGCGACCGACTACGGAAGCGAACTCAGCCGCCTCGGTTTCCGGGAACCGGGGCCAGAACGGGTAAAGCTCGCCGAATCACCAAGCGAGAACACGAAGCCGGGATGAGGCAGTCCAACCGGCGGGCGGCAAACCCCTGGCTGGGCATCCGCTATCCGGCGATGTCGGCTGGTCGAGTATCCACAACCAAGCGCCGTCCGGCTGGCGGCGCACTACCCGGCCGTTGGCTACAGCGAGCACCGCCTCCGGTTCGTAGAGTGCGACCAAGCGGCCGACGTCACCCGTATTCAGGCGTTCAAGATGAGACGGCTCGGTTCCGCCGGCCAGTTCCGCCGGCCAGTTCCGCCGGCCAGTTCCGCCGGTTGGGTTGCGCGTTCGCGCTCCGTGTCATCATCCATGCGGGGAGCGTCTCAGCAAGATCTGACAGTTCAGCGTCCGGTACCAGGTGCGGCAGCATTTTGGGCCGCGGCCTGAGCTGGCCAGTGCTCGGGCGCCTCCACTGGCACCGCGACACGGCCGGGACCCGACGACGCCCACGCCGCAGATCGGGCATCGGGCTCGTTTGCTGGTAACGTCGTGAGTGGCGCCGAGCTTGGGAACCAGGTGAGCGGGGGTGGTCTCCGCTGGCCAGCGTCGGCCGGGCACTGCACTTCCTGCGCAACGGCATGACCGGGGGGACAACGGTAACCGCACGCTGCGACAACCCCACCCTGCGACGAGCATCACACGAGGAGCCGCTCCCTTGTCCCTCGAACCGGACGCCCAGACCACCGCGCAGCTCAGTGCAAAGGCACTGCACGCTGGCGATAGAAGCCGCGAAGCACTTGGCATCACCATTGACGGAATCGCCCCGGGGCGCGCCATGGCCCGGGTGCGCGTCACCGATACCATGGTCAACGGCCATGGTATCGGTCACGGCGGCTATCTGTTCCTTCTCGCCGATACGGCCTTCGCTTACGCCTGCAATACCTATGGCACCGCGACGGTGGCACAGGGCGCGCAGATAACGTTCCTGCGCCCGGCCGCAGTGGGCGACGAGCTGGTCGCCGAGGCCGTCGAGCGTTCCAGGTACGGGCGTAACGGCATCTATGACGTGACCGTCAGCAACGCGGATGGTGAAGCGTTCGCCGAGTTCCGCGGCCACAGTCACCAACTGCCCGGCCTGCCCGACCCGCAGTCATCACCGGACCACGATTGACCCGCCGGCCGCGAGTAAGTCTAAGCCCTGGCCCATGTGGGCCATACTTCTGACCAAGACCGTCGCTGCTACGCGGGTACCCCTGTCCGAGGCGAAGCCCCGCCTGCCTGTGTCGGATGTCCTGGGGCAGATGTCCTGGGGCAGATGTCCTGGAGCGGATGTCCTGGAGCGGATGTCCTGGAGCGGATGTCCTGGAGCGGATGTCCTGGAGCGGATGTCCTGAGGCGGATGTCCTGAGGCGAATGTCCTGGCGGCCGCCTGACGGGGAAAGGACCCGACCACCGGCTAATCGATAAGGGGCGAGGTTGAGCTACGACGTTGCGGTCATCGGGGGGGGCCCTGCGGGGTCAGTCGCGGCCATTCAGGCAGCGCAACTGGGTGCGCGGACGTTGCTAGTGGAGAAGAACGGCATGCTCGGCGGGACCACCACGAGTGCCGCCATTAACGTTCCTGGCCTGTTTCACGCGTGGGGCAAACAGGTGGTGGCCGGCATCGGGTGGCAGCTGGTGAACCGCGCGGTGCAGCTCGCAGGTGACCACCTGCCCGACTTCGCCAGGTACGACAGGCCCGTCGACCTGCTTCAGGTGCGCGTCAACGCCGCTATTTATGCCGCGCTGCTCGACGAAGCCGTCCTCGGCTCGGGTGCCACACTTGCGCTCCACACGATGCTTGCCGCTGTCGACAGGCCACAGAGCGAATGGCGCCTGACGCTGTGCGGCAAAGAGGGGCTACGCGAGGAGCGCGCTCGCGTGCTGGTGGACGGCACCGGCGACGCCAACGCCGTGGCGCTGGCGGGCTACGAACGCGAGCGAAACGACGAGCTCGAGCCGGGGACGCTCAATGTCAGGCTGAGCGGATACGACCCTGCGGCCTTGGATTACCAGCTTCTCGATCGCGCCTACGAAGACGCGGTGGCTGCGGGCTCGCTGCTGCCAACCGATCTCGCCGAGCACACCGATGGGGTGTGCACCTTCCTGCGCCAGCGAGGCGAGAACTCCATGCAGGTCACCGGGATCGACGGGAGCACGAGCGCGGGCCGCACGGCAGCAGAGGTCGCCGCGCGTGGGGCGCTGATGCGGATCTATCGCTTCCTGCGCAGCCAGCCGGGCTTGAAGAACCTGACGATCGACTTCACCGCCGCAGAATGCGGCATACGTGAGAGCTGCACGATCAAGGGCAAAAAGCGGATTACCGGCCGCGACTATGCTAGGGGGCGCGTGTGGGACGATGCGGTCTGTTACAGCTTCTACCCGATCGACATTCACCGGCCGGGCGGCGACGGGATCGATCTGCGGCCGCTGGCAGAAGGTACGTTCCCGACCATTCCCCGGGGAGCGATGCTGCCCCTCGGCAGTAGCTGGCTGTTGGCGGCCGGCCGCTGCATCGCGGGCGACCAGGAGGCCAGCTCCGCCTACCGGGTGCAAGCCTCGTGCATGGCGATGGGCCAGGCGGCAGGCGCGATGGCGGCCCTGTCGGCGCATTCCGGTGTCGAGCTGGAGCAGCTGGCGATCGCCGACATTCACACGGCGCTGCGGGCGCACGGTGCGGTCGTGCCCGGCGACATTCGCCAATACCACGGCCACATCGACTGACCAGGGACGTCACGATCGCGGGTCGCGTTTGGGGTTAGGCGGCAACGGGCCCACGGCAGATGGGACAGTCCTGTTCCCAGCCGAATGGGCTCGCGCTCACCGAATTCTCTCTTTCCGCCGGCCCGGGGCTTCCATCGTAGGCGCGGGCCAGCGCGTCCGTTATAGCGCGGCCACGTTCCGCATAGAGCGGGATGACGTGATCAAGATGTGCCCGGTAATCCGACCGGTGCTTCTCCAGCTTGCCGAACAGGCCATAAAGACCAGCAGCAGATAGCCCTCGCGCTGGGAGGACCCAGCCGTCGAGGCTCAGGTCGCGCATGATTCCACGCGTCTTGTGCTCGTACCCGATGGCGATGCAGGGAACACGTGCCGCCAGCGCGAAAATTACCGAATGGAACCGTGTACCGACCAGGTAGTTCAGGTCGGCGATGAACGAGGCCACGCCACGATAGTCGGCCTCCGTTTCCAGCAGGATCGGCTGTGTGCGCCCGCTGCACAAGGCCGCGACTGCCCGCGACGCGATGCGATCGTCGTCCCGCTGATCAGCGGCGGTGGCTTGTGGAAAGATCACCACACGGTGGCCGGGGAGGTCGTGGACCAGGTCGACGAATGCCGCGAGCTCCGCTTCGTAGTCTGCCTGCTGCGCCGCTGGAAGGCAGCGGCGGACCGTGAGCCCGACCAGCACATCTCCCGCACCAACGCCGTGGGTGGCCCGCCACGCGTGCTGATCGGCCTGGTCCGGCCGCGGTAGCTCAAGGCTGAAAGCGGAATCCACCGCACGCTGCGCGACGCCATCTGGCAGGCGCAGCTTTTTCAGTTCCGCGAGGCTGATGTCTTCGCGGGCAAGGACCAGGCGCGCCCGGCTGAGCGTCTTCCCCACGATCCACGTCGCCAACCGCGCGCAGAACGGGCCGTAGGACTGTGGCGCGCACACGACCGGCGTGCCGAGCCGCTGCGCAAGCATCAGCGGCAGGAGCTGGTAGATGACCCGTGGGCCAAGGCCCGGCTGGGCAGCTCCTTGCAGGTAACCACCGGCGGCCACCAGCGAGACGAGCAGGTCAGCCCGCTCGATCGCCGCTAGCTCCGCCCGTACTTCTGCCGGAAGCCAGCCGGACAGCCACCGGTACCAACGGGCAGGCGCGACGAACCATGACATTCCGATGGCGAGGACAAGGGCCTTGCGGGCGGCACGGAGAAAACGTGGGACACCTTCTTCGTCCGCGTACCTGCGCATCGAGCCGAGGTTCTGCACGCCTTCGAAATCTCGGTGCAGACGCGGATCCTCCATGCCAGCTATTTCGACGAGGCAACCTGGGAACGCTCGTTCCACTTGCAGAATGATTGCGTGCAGCAGTGCGGCGTCGCCGGCGTTCTGCCGCGCGTAGCCGCCGACGATCAAGACATTGTGCTGGGTAGCCATTCGCTTGTCCACCGTTCTTCTGCAGGTAGCGCACGACCTGAAGACAGCCGTTGAGCTGTCATCTCGTCCGGTGATCACTGTTGAGAGTGCCCGTAGGGAGATTCCCTGGGCCCCGGCGAATTGATGAAACAAGCCTTGTGGCGTCGTACTTATCGCCTGCTCCGGCCCTGGGCAAACAAGGAACATGCCGTGATCCTCGTCACATGCGGGTGCGGCGTCAGCCTGTCTCCAGCTCATCCTTGAGTCGCGCCAGGGTCGTCCGCATCCCCTCGCGGTTGGCGTGCGCCCGGTTGTCAGCGACCCGGCCGGTGAAGACGCGGCCCAGGACACGAGCGCCGTGGCCACGCTGGTCCCGCCATTGCTCGGTCACTTCGGTGCCCTCCGGCACCGCCGCCAGCAGGTAGGACCACCGCGCGACTGGCATCCCGAAGGTCGTGACGTCGAATGTGAATGCCTCGCCGGGCAACGCGGCCACGACCCGGCACGTGGTGAACCAGACCCGCGCTCCCCGCCGGTTGAATCCCACAAACCGGGTCGGCAGTCCATCGCGCCGTGACCAGACCCAGACGGCGAAGCATTCCGGACTCCAGCGCGCCATCCGGCGCACGGCGGACACGGCCTCGTACACGTCGGCCGGCTTGGCGCGGACAGTGACTCGCTCGGCGACCTGGGTGATCTGTGTCTGGGCGAGTTGCTCAGCCCGCTGCTTGATCGTGAGCAGCATCTTGCGCTCCATCACCCAGGAGCCGGGCTCCATGATGGGATACGCGAGCTTGTCCTTCACCGGCAGGTCGGCGGTAGCGAAGCGGTTGCGGCTGATCAGCCTGGTGTGGCCGTTCACCGGCCGGAGCTCGAACGACCAGACCCAGGCATGGTTGCTGGACCGGATCACCATCGCGTGCTCGGGGTCGAGCCGCTCCACACGCATCGCGTAGCCGGGCATCGCAATCTCATCGCCGACCTGGAGGTCCTGCAGTTCGGGGACGATCCGGTCGGTGTTGTGGATGTCGATGCCCAAGCGGCGCTCGATCCAGGCGTAGGTGTAGGCGCCGCCGCGCCCTGGACCCATCTGCACCAGCCAGGGCCAGATCGCCGACGGAGGTGCGTCGATCTCCACCGCCCGGGTTGCCACGATATCCGCGCGCATCATCAGCTCATCGCCAATGAGACCACCGCCAGCCTCCTGCGCGGTCGCACCCCACGTCAGGTGCCACCGGCGCAGGAAACCGAAGTACGCTGCCGCCGCCGCGGCCACGACGGCGACCGCGGCGCCGATGCGCTTATCCCGCATGACCAGCTCCGTCCATTGCCGGCGTCTCCCCGAGGGCTGATACCCGCCGGGCAACCCCCGCCCACGGCGTGGCACGAGCCTATCCGGAAGGACACGGCTGCCAGCGCCCGCCCGGATCGCGGTTACGCTCACAAGACCAAACGATATTCCTCAACGGCGAGCGGGAGGGACTGTGCGGGTGACCGGCGCGGGTCGCCGGGCGGGCGGAGGAGTGGCCGGCCCCGGCGTTACCGGCCTGGTTCCGGCGGCTGCGGCGGAGCAGACAGGCGGCTTGCGGCCAGGGCCAACGCGTGCTGGCACGCCGCTGCGCTGGGCATTGCCCCTGGCGCTCGCGGGCGGCCTTGCCCTGGCTGCTGCCTTCCCGCCGGTGGGCGCGTGGCCGCTGGCTGTCGCAGGCGTGACGCTGCTCACCGTGGCGCTGTGGCGCACGAGCCTGCAGGCAAGTCTGGTCGTCGGGCTTGTGTTCGGCGCGGCGTTTTTCTTTCCGCTAATTTCTTGGCTTGTCAACGTCGCCTGGTATGTCTGGGCGGCCCTCGCGGTCGCCGAGATGGTGAGTTTCGCCGTGCTCACTGTGGGTCAGCGCCTGCTGCTGCGGCTGCGGGCCTGGCCGGTAGCCGTGGCGGGCTGGTGGGTAGCTGCCGAAGCGGTGCGGGACCGGTGGCCTTACGCCTTTCCCTGGGGCAGGCTGGCGATGAGCCAGGCCAGCGCGCCCACGGCGCGGTGGGTGGCGATCGGCGGGGCCCCGCTGCTGACGTTCCTGCTGGCCCTGGCCGGCGCCTGCCTGGCCTGGCTGCTGCTCGCGTCGGTTCAGCCGCTACCACCGCGGCGCCGCGCCCTGCCCGCGCTGGCCTTCGCCGGCGCCGCCGGGCTGGCGCTCGCTGGCCGGCTGCTTCCAGTGGACCAGGGCATTCCCGGTAGCCCTACCGCCACCGTGGCCGCCATTCAAGGGGATGTGCCGCACGCACGGGCCCTGCCTGAGCTGTGGCGCGCCACCACGGTCACGCAGTATCACACCGAGGCCACTCAGGAGCTGGCCGCCCAGGTCAGGGCGGGCTCCCGGGCGGCGCCTGACGTGGTGATCTGGCCGGAGAACTCTACCGACTTGGATCCCAGCCTTAACCCGGTCACCTACGCCACAATTCAGGGCGCTGTCGATGCTATTGACCGGCCGGTGCTAGTCGGCGCCGTGCTGCGCAGCCCGCTGCGCAACGCGGGCCAGCTGTGGCTGCCGCGCCGGGGCCCCGTCGCCGTCTACGTCAAGCGCCAGCTGGTGCCGTTCGGCGAGTACATCCCGTTCCGCGGCCTGCTGTCGCACATCACGTCGCTGACCGCGCTGCAGCCGGTCAACTACACCCCCGGCCACAGGGCAGTTGTGTTCAGGATCGGGAAGATCAAGCTCGGCGACGTGATCTGCTATGAGGTCGGATTCGACGGCCTGGTGAGGTCGGAAGTGACCGCCGGGGCGAATCTGCTCGCCGTGCAGTCCAACGACGCGGACTTCGAGCTGGACGGCCAGCTAGGTGAGACCGAGCAGCAGGTGGCGATGGCGCGGATCGGCGCCCTCGAGAGTGACCGCGCCGTGGTGTACGCGTCCACAACGGGAGAAAGCGCGATCATCTCGCCGGACGGATCACTGATCGCCCGCAGCGGGACCTGGCGACGCGCCGAACCCGACGCGCGGGTGCCGTTGCGCGCGAACCTGACCCTGGCCGACCGGCTCGGCGGCTGGCCCGAGGGCACGATCAGCGCCGCGACGGCGGCCGCGCTGGCATGGGCGCTGGCGAGAGTGGCGCTGGCCCGCAGGCGCTCGCGACGCGACCCCCTGCCGCCAGCCGGCTGACTGCCTAGCTGCCTGTCGGCGGAGCTCGCGACGCGACCGCCTGCCGCCAGCCGGCTGACTGCCTAGCTGCCTGTCGGCGGAGCTCGCGACGCGACCGCCTGCCGCCAGCCGGCTGACTGCCTAGCTGCCTGTCGGCGGAGCTCGCGACGCGACCGCCTGCCGCCTGCCGCCAGCCGGCTGGCTGCCTAGCTGCCTGGTCTGCCTGGTCTGCCTGTGGCCGGCCACCGCCGGGTTCACCCGCCGAGCCACTCGGAGACTGCCTATCCCGCGGATTTAGTCAGCACGTCCGCCCGTGCTGGCGGGCTGCCGGACTTGCCGCTTCATGTCTTGCTTGTAGCTTTTCCACGTCCGCTGAAACGGCCGCCTCCTCCGCTTGCAGCGCTTCCGGAAAGGGCTCCGACACGGACCGCCGTCGCGCCATCAACATCGGCGTTCTTTTCGTGCAGAAATGCAAAGTGGCGCAGGACTAACTGGTGATGTCGCCTAAGGTGGATCTTTATTCTGCGCACTGCCCAAACCGCGCACAGAATCGATGCCGCGATGTTAGGCCAGATAGGATCGTAGAAATCTATAATTATCCAATGATGAAACCACCCGCTCATGTGCGTTGCCCCCAAATCTCGTCGGCGCGGCCCATCGCCTGGATATGCAACAGGACACCAAGCGGCGTAAGGCACGATGGGAGGAGGCCCTTCCTCCTTGTCATACAGAGCGAGCGCAGTAAGTACAGATACACCGGAAGTACAGATACACCGGGCGCGGTGCCGGGCTCGAGCCCGAGCGCTGCTTCCCCGGCGCCGAACATGGTGGCGCCGCGTCCCGGGCGCGCCACATTCCGCTGACCCTGCCCGGGGCGTCACGGATCCGCCTCAGCCGGGGAGGATGAGCGCAGCCACCACCCAGGGAGAATTGATTGTGCCAGTAGCGCGGGAGCTCCCCCGGCCTGGTGAAGCGGACCCGGGTGGCGCCTTAAATCTCCGTCGTCGCCTCCGCCCTGCCTTCCTTCACGGCGTCCTGAAGAGCGGTGTAGTCGCGCTCGTTCTGGTCGGCGTACGTCTCCGCGAAGTCGGCGATCGCCTGGTCGAACTTGTCGGAGCCGCCGAGGTAGGCGGCCAGGGCGATGCGGTCACCTGAGCGGGCGTGCGCCCGGGCGAGGGTCCACCCGCACAGCCGAGCGTAGACGGTCATTCCCGCCGGAACCATCTGCTCGATCGGCACGGAAAACTTCCAGTCCCGCAGCTGGCGGACATAAAAGTCGCGCTCCACCTTGTCCGCGCCTGTCGTGCGGGTCCAGCCGAGGAAGATGTCGCTTTGGGCCTGCATCAGGTGCTGCCCGGCAACGACGCGCTCGCCCTGGTTGTCGTACTCGCTGCGCCCGCAGTAGCCGGCCAGCACCGACGGCTGTGCCTCCTTGGCCTGCAAGAACAGCGGCTCGTCACCGTCACCGGCCTCCATCAGCACAACCCAGGCGCGGGTGCCGACGCTGCCGACCCCGACGACCTTGCGGGCCACCTGCTCCAGCGCGAAGTTTTCCAGCAGGTGCCGCCGGTCAGACTGCAGGGTGCGCCCGTACGCGCTCAGCACGGCACGCAGCTGCTCGTACAGCGCGCCGGCCTGCACATCGCTGAAAACATCCTCGACCGGGACGATCATCGGCGGGTCAGCGATGATCTTCCGCCGCCCACCATCTACCACGGTGGTCAGCTTCGCCAGCGCCTGCGTGCTGTCACGGGTGTGCGCCTTAGCCAGCAGCGACTCGGTCGCCTTGAAGCTCTTCGCCTTGATCTGCGATCTGAACTCGCCGATGGCCTCCTCGATGTCCAAGTGGGCATACCAGACCGCCAGCAACGGCTGTTCGGCGAACTCGCGCATCGCGCTGCGATAGCTCTCCGCCGCTGCGACGATAACCTTCCGCCGGGCTTTGGCGCCGAACCCGTTATCCCGCCCCGCCACGGCAAAGCTCGCCGCCAGCCGCTTGACATCCCACTCGAACGGGCCGGGCAAGGTCTCGTCGAAGTCATTGACGTCGAACACCAGGCGCCGCTCCGGGGAGGCGAACGCGCCGAAATTGGACAGGTGCGCGTCGCCGCACAGCTGCACCCGCAGCCCAGAGGTGGGCGTGCTGTCCAGGTCCGCCGCCATCGGCAGCGCCGCCCCCCGGTAGAACGTGAACGGGGACACCAGCATCCGCCCATGCCGGACCGGCACGAGCTCAGGCACCCGCGACTCCGCCTGCCCGAGCAGCAACCCGACCGGATCGCGCAGCCCATCCGGCGCGAACTCCGCGTGCGACGCCAGCGGCGCCGCGGCCCTGGCATCCTTCCCGCTGGCCGCCCGGTCCGCACGACTCACGTGCTCCGCCGCCTCGGCCCGCGCCGGGGCCCGGCCAGACACTCGCCTACCTGGCTTCCTAGCCGCGACACCACCAGTCTTCGCTGCCATGACCACACCTCTCCGGGCCGCAGCGGCCCGATACCGCTGACCAATACGCCCCGCGGCCGACTCCGGTGGCGCTGGTGCAACACAAGCAGGACCACCTAGCCGCAGGCATCCCCCCAACCGGGTGAACCACGCCGCCCGCGGGTGATTCACGGGCACTTGGTACAGCTCGGCGCAACTAACCCGCGTCCACCACCGGCAGCGGCACCGCCGACGGCCGCCCGGGATCGTGATGGACGGCCTGTTCCGCCAGGCTGAGAGAGCTCGCCGTGGCCAGCGGTTCTCCGGTGCCGGGGTTGCGCGCGTAGCGTGGATGGGTGCCGCTGGAGGCGGATTCCGGTGACCGGGCCGGAATCGGTGCGCGGTCGGCCACAGGTCGACGCTGATCCGCCTGGGCCCGCCCGATATCAGGCGCAGCGGTGCCCCAGCCATGCCCGGTAGTAGGGGGCATGGCGCTCGGCCCCCCAGACGCCGATGGCCATCGCCTTGAGCTGGGGCAGCCTGGTCGAGGCCAGTGTCAGCGGGGCGAAGCTGAGGTAGCTGCCGCCAAAGCCGCCGATCTCGCTATTGGGCCAGCCCTGGCCGACAATCCAGTCGGCCGCCGCGCAGGCGGGCTGCCCGGACTGAGGGAGCGATATTATCGCTGTGCTTGCGCGGGTCCAACAGCTCCGTGGTGAAGGCGCGCGTCTGCCGCGTGCTCGTCGGCCCAGTTCCGGCACGTCTGGCCCGGGGCGCTGGGCCGCAGACCAGCTTTCACCGGTGCCCCGATGTCGGCGCGAGCGACTACCGGCGCGGTTGTTGGAAGGCTCGCGTGAGCGCAAGCATGAGGACGTGCGCGCGAGGCGCCACTCGGGGTCCGGAGGATGGAAATGTCCTGGTCGGTCGGCGGCGATCGAATGAGCGTTGCGAGGGCGGCGTATGGGCGTCTGCGCGCCGCCCACCTGAGCGCGGTGCAGGCGGCACTCGAGGACCACATCGCGCGCCTGAGCTGGCCGCGGGAACGGATGGAGCACTACCGCGACGAACGGCTGCGAGCTTTCCTTGCGTATGCGCGCGAGCGCTCGCCATTTCACGCGGCGCGAACGCATGATCTTGATCCCTCTTCCGCCACGGTCGCAGATCTGGCGAGGCTGCCCGTGATGACCAAGCGCGAGGCGCAGGAGGAGTGGGACGCCATCGTGACGGTTCCTGGCCTCGACCGCGAACAAGCCGAGCGTATTCTGGCCGGGCAACCGTGGTTTTCTTACACACCGGCGGGACAGCAGATCTTCAGCTCCGGCGGCTCGAGCGGTGTGCGGGGCGTGTACGTGTGGGATTGGGACCTGTTCGTGGCTGTCGCTTGCCTGGCATGGCGGATGCAGGCGCGGGAGGAGCGGCGCGACCCGCCGCCCGGCCGCCCGGCGCGGCTTGCGGTGCTGGAGGCCGGCGAGCCGCCGCACGCCAGCACGCCGCTGTTCGATGTGGCGACCGCGGAGGGGATGGAGACGGTCGTGATACCGGCTGGCGCGCCGTTCGACGAGATCTTGGCTGCGGTCGCGGCCGCGCGGCCCACCCATATCGTCGGGTACCCGTCCGTGGTGGGGCGGCTTGCCCGCGCCGCCTTGGCGGGAGAGCTGGGGATCCGCCCCGTCCGGGTGAGCACGAACTCCGAGCCCCTCATCGATGAGGACCAAAAGGCGATTCGCGACGCCTGGAACGTGCCGGTCCACAACCTGTGGGGATCGACCGAGATCGGCGTGCAAGCGGTCGGGTGCGGACGTGCTGAGGGATTGCACGTCTGCGAGGACGAAGTTGTGCTCGAACGGGTCGACGAGGCCGGAGCGCCGGTCGCCCCAGACGAGCCCGCCGCGCGGACGCTCGCCACCGGGCTCGCCAACCGGACGTTCCCGTTTATCCGCTACGACCTTGGGGACGAGGTCACGCTCCTGCCGGGCGGGTGCGTATGTGGTAGTCCGTTCGCGCGGCTGGCTGACGTCGCCGGGCGGCGCGACGATGACTTTCACTACCTGGCGTGCACGGTGCCCGCGAGCGTGTTCCGGCACGTGCTCGGCACCGATCCTCGCATCTCCGAGTACCAGGTCCGGCAGACGCTGGCCGGAGCCGAGATCCTCGCCGTGGGCGCACCCGATGTGGCTGCGCTGACCTCAACGGTCGCAGCCGCGCTGCGCCGTCATGGGCTACCCGACCCACAGGTCCAGATCCGGACGGTCGACCGGCTCGACCGCCATGCGGCGACCGGAAAGCTGCGGCGGTTCATCGCCCTGCAATAGCTGACGCTCTCACGCCCGCGCTGGCGGCAGTCGGCCGCCGGCGGCCCCATCGAGATCAACCCGTGCGCCGATGCGTGACGCCTATCCGGGAGGAGCGCCATATGGATATGGCGGCTCGAAGGCCGCGATCAACGTCCTGGCCAACGTTTAGCGCTTAGGACGCGCTTCGCGGGTTCCGGCTGGACGCGCTGCAAAACCGCAGTGTCTCCGCTGATCTCCAGGCCGAGGTGGCCCGGCGAACCTGCCGAACGTCAAGCACAGCCAGCCTCGCTGGTCCGGTAAACCGCCCGCAAAGGCAACCGCCTCGTGCAGGGTGGGCACCTCAGCCAAAGATCCTGAGTCTGTGTACGGGCGCGGCGGTTCGTGGGGCAAAATGTCTGCATGCTTGACCACCTTTCAATCCAGTGCGCCGACGTGGCCGCGAGCACCGCGTTCTACGACACTGTGCTCGGCACGCTCGGTGCAAGCCGTGTGATGGACTTCGGCGAAGTCATTGGCTTCGGCGTCGCCGGCAAGCCAGCCTTCTGGATCGGCCCACAGACAAGCGGCGAGGGGTTCCGTGAGTCGCATATCGCGTTCGCGGCGGCCGACAGAGGCGCCGTACGGGCGTTCTTCGACGCAGCGGTGGGTGCCGGCGCCGAAGTGCTACATGAACCCCGCACCTGGCCCGAATACCATCCCAGCTACTTCGGCGTTTTCGTGCGTGATCCCGACGGCAACAACGTCGAAGCCGTTTGCCACGCCCCTGAATAGCGCCCCGCCTTCGCCGCCACAATCCTGGCCGGTTCGGCCGGGACTTCAGCTCCCGGACTGCGATAGGCAGCGCTGGGGCCGCTCTCCGGTCGCGAATGCGACCCCGCCAGGTACGCCGTCACCTTGCCGGTCTTCTTATACCGAAGACGACGCTCCCGGTTATATGGAAGACGCTCCCGGCTCGTGATGCCCTCAAGGCTGGGTGAGGTGCCCGCCGGACTAGACAGCGGTCTTCCGCTGGGCGGCAGCTGTATCGACGGCGAGCCGGGTCAGGCGCGAATACTTCTCGCCTTCGACGAGCGGGAGGTCGTGGTCTGCCTCGATCTCAACCACGTGCGCCCGCAAGGCTGCGGCGAGTTCCCGCTGTTTGTGGGGGGGCACCAGCCGGTCGCGCGTCGTGATGAGCATCACCGCGGGAACATCGAGTTCAGCCACCCAAGGTTCAGCCTCATAACGGCCGAGCGCATGTCCGGCGTCGGCGAGTTCGCGCGGGAGCCCTCTGCGGAACTCTGCGGCGAGCCATGGGCGGTGGACGTCGAGTTCCGGCCGTTCCTCGATTGCCTGGCGAAGGATGCGCTCGACAAATCCGGCGCTGGTGGCGAGCCGCAGCCCAAGCTCAAACACTGACAGCAAGTGCCACAGCAGCCGCTCGCGGGCCGCACGGCGCAACTCGAGTGCCGTGGCCTGCATGACCAAAGCGGTCACCAGACCAGGATGCCGTCGAGCCATCAGCAGTGCGATCGGACCGCCCATCGAGTACCCGACCACTATCACATGCTCGACCCCGAGCTGATGCAATAGCGCGGCGGCGTCGTCTGCGCAGTCCTCGAGGCTGAACGGTTCGGTTGAGCGCATCCCGCGCCCGTGACCGCGGTGGTCGAGCGCGATCACACGGTAGGACTCGGCGAGGCCGCCGTATGCGGGGAAGAAGTTGAGGTCGGCGCTAGCGGTCCAGCCATGCAGCAGCAGAACGACCGGATCAGCTGGCCGCCCGCCGGAGTCGCGGACGAACACCTCGCCGCGATCCGGCAGCTCGACGACCCGTCCGGGCGGCAGCGGAGGCGGCACCGGTGGCCGTGCCGCGCCCCTGGCCAACGGCCGCATAAAGCGCACCAGACCCCCGGCCGCCTGCCTGACCTTGGGATCTGCGGCAACCGCTGCAACGCCCGCGGCACCTGCCACCGCTATCATCACCGCCAGTCTTCGTGCGCTCCTGCTCATGCTCTTCTCTCACTTCTTGGGTCGGGCGACCTATGTGTGCCCAGCCGACTGGCAGGACCTGAGACCGCCGCGCCAGCCTCGGCATTGACCAGGCGCGACAGTGACAGGACAGAACCCCCGGTTGCGCGCCAACAAGTCCAACGTCCGCGCGGCGCCAGGTGCAGCGGCCAGCCCGGCTCTGCGCACCGGCGCCAGCAGGTCGAGACGCGACTTCTGCGGCCTCGCGGGCTTGCTGCTGCTGCGCGGCGGCCTCGGAGACGACGTGCTGTCCGCGCTCCGTGCCACCCTGATCGAGGCCGGCTGATCCCTGGCACACCGGCATAAGCCTCTCCGACTGCCTACCGGCTTTGGAGGCCAGGGAACATGTGCCTTTCAGACCGGGAAAAAGAGAGTTGACGGCCGGGTGCATGTCGCTGTGGCCGTGCAGCATGTTCGGCTCGATGAACGAGTAGGCCGGCAGCTTTCCTTCCTTGGCATCCCGCATGAACTGGTCGGTGGTGAAGAAGTTCTGGGCGAAGCGATCGCGCAACCGGGCGGCGTGCATGATGCCCGTGAACGACAGGCTCGGCGGATCGCAGTAGACCCGCCAGGTCAGGCTTTTCGATTCGAGGCGCTCGAAGACCGTCTCGGCGGTGTTGTCAACGGGGAAGGAACCGCCGGGGAACAGGTTGAGAACGTAGCCTGACGCGGACCCGGCGTGAAAGAACGAGCGATTGGTGAACGTCTGCGACGGTACCTCGCAGAACCAGTGATCGAACGTTGCGAAACCCCGAGCGAGCGCCGAGGTGACCGGCGTCTGCTCAGGCGTGTAGCCAGTCATGATCTGGGCGTACTCGTCGTACTTGGGCTGCCTGCCGGTTTCGGCAGTGAAAGTGCTGATGTAATCAGCCACGAACCCGTCCATCGGCGGCCTCTGGAGGGGGTCACCCGGCGCGTTGTACGGAGCGGCCATGCGCTGGGCCAGCACACCGCGGTTGCCGGGCGGATCGATGAGCCCGAACAACTGCGTGTTGACGTGCTGGTACTCCTCGCCAGGATCGGGGTTCGGGGTATCCATGTTCTCCGCCACCCCGTAGGGCACGACCCTGCGGTCCGCTCCATCCTCTGCCCACGCCGGGATCGGGTTGCTGAGCCCCTTGCCGATCACGCCCTCGAACGACTCCACCTCCCCCTGCTGGTACAGGCGGTCGAGCACGTTATCGAAGGAACGGTTCTCGAACATGACCACGACCACATGGTCGAGCGCGTTGTCCTTGCTCTGACGCGCCATCCCGTACCCCGATCTGTGACGTGACGGCTATGCTGCCAGTCGCCGAAAGTGTGACGAACGCCACCCAGAGTCACGGTCGGCGCGCGCCCTCACCTCATCCGCAACGGGTGAACATGGTGGCACATCTCTACCGCACCCGGGCGCGTAGGGGGGTGCTCGTCGCCCTTGGCACGCAAGACGCCACGAGGCATCATGACCCAGGCTCCGGACGGCCGTATGCCTCCAACAACCGGATCCGGGTCGCCTGCAGCCGGTGCACCACTACGGCGATGAACCTGCTGGTGAGCTCGTGACCGAGGGCCGGATCGGCGGCAAGCAATCCACGAACGGCACGGCCATCCAGCTCAAACGCCTGCGTCGGCTGCATAGTGGCCGCCCCGAGCTGCCACTGGTACGGCGGGAACAGCCACGACCAGCCAATCACGTCACCTCGGCCAACGGTTTCGATGATGATCGGGCCATGCCCGGGCACGTGCAGGTCGAGGGCTACCTGGCCAGCTTCGATCAGCCAGAAACGGTCGGCCGTACCGCCTTCCTCGAAGAGCCGGTACCGGGCCGGAATCGCTATATAGCGCGTGACCTCGCTCAGCCGGGCGATGTGTTCTTCCGCCATGCCACGCACGAACGGATGCACGGTGAGCGGCGGCGCGTCTGGCTTGGTCATCGTTCCTCCACTCCGCCGCTCCCATCCTCCGCCGCTCCCATCCTCCGCCGCTGCCATCCGCATCGCCAGACACATGCCACCTGCCCCAGCGGCGTTAGGCTCGGCCCGCTTCTGCTGCGAACCTCCTGCCACAAGCACCCAACTTCATCAGACCGCGTTGCTCGGTGTGAGCTCGTAGGGGCAAACGTCCCTATATAGCCCATGCCGCTATATAGCCCAGGCCGCTGCGGCGGATGCCAACCGCCTGCGCACCGCAGGGGCAAATAACGGCCAGGTACCTGCGGCTGTATTCGACGGCCCGACTGCCGCCTCGCAGGACGCGGTCGTGTTCGGCTCGGGCAGCCGATGGCCTTCGGCCGCGGCCCAGTCCGGATCGTGCGCACCACCGCGCCTGAGCCCGTCCGCGCCAGGAATCTCGCCGAAGACCTCGGCGGGCGGCGGGCGAAGTTACCCGGTGGTCGCCTGGGGACTTTCGGCCCTGGGCGAGGTTCGCCTGGCGCCGGGTAATGGAATTGGAGAAGGTGGTTGTCATGTCGTTGAGATCTGGCATACCGCGCAGCGCCGGGCTGGCCGACCCGGTTGGTGGCCGGGGGCCCGCGATGATTAGTTGCGCGGAAGTTGACAAGCTGCTAAGCGCAAGCGCCAGCGAACCGGCGGTGCTGTCGCTTTATGTGCATGTGCCGGTGGACCCTGCCGCGCTGCGCGGCCTGCCGGTCAGGGCAGGTGAGCTGCTGGCGGCGGCAGGCCGGCACCCGGACGGCCCCGGCGCGATCGGGGCGGGTGACGCTGACCGGCGGGCGGTGCGCGATTTGCTGGACCAGAATGCCCGCGGCTGGCTGGGCCACACGGCCGCCATCTTCGTCTGTGGCGAGCTGGGTCTGGCCGATGCGATCGCGCTGCCCTGCCAGGTACCGGAACGAGCCGTTGTTTGGACCCGGCCGCATGTGCGGCCGCTGCTCGTGGCCATGCAGCGGTGCCCCGCCTACCACGTGGCCGTCGTCGACCGGCGCAACGCCTGGATGTTCAAGGTGACCGGAGAGCGGATCGACACCATAGCCCAGGCGGCCGCCGAGAGTGTGCGCAGTTCCGGCTTCGGCGGCTGGTATGGCCTGGAGGCCCACCGGATCCACGAGCGTGTGATCGAGCTCGCCCGCCGTCACTACCGCGAGACGGCCGCCTTGCTTGAACAGGCGATGGGTGGCGGCGAGCCGCAGCCGCTGGTTGTAGGCGGGCGTGAGGAGAGCATCCCCCAGTTCGTGGCTGTTCTTCCGGCCGGGCTGCGGGACCGGTTCGTCGGCAGCTTCGTCGCCGATGCGCATACGCTGACGCCCGCCCGGGTGCGCGAGCTAGCGGCTCCTGTCATCGGGCACTGGGTAGCAGCGCGCGAGCAACGCCTGGCGGCCCAGGCCGGTGACCTGACACCGGGCGGGCTGTCCGTGGCAGGCCTGCATGAATGCGCCGCCGCGGCCAGCCAGCACGCCGTCCAGCTGCTGATCGTGCCCGATGACGGGCTGGTCCCCGGATTCTCTTGCGTACGGTGTGGCACGCTCGCCGTCTCCGCCGGTGACTGCCCCGGCTGCGGCGCGGCGCTGTGCGCGGTTCCCGATCTCATTGAGGAAATGGCGGTCAAGACCCTCAGCGACGGCGGACAGGTAGCAGCGGTGTCAGATCCTCCGGGTGGCGTCGCCGCACGTCTGCGGTTCCCGCTGGCCGCCGGTGAACAGAGCCGCCGGTGAACAGAGCCGCCGGTGAACAGAGCCTTACCATCGCCGCCGCACCGGCTGGCGCGAAGAAACGGCCGGTGAGGTGATCTCCTGCTCACGGCTTACAAGATCGCGGGATGGACGCTCAACCGGCGCCCGTCCGCATGACCAAGGTCCCGTACCCGGGGTCCGGAAGGCCCTGTGCCCGGTCCGCAGCGGCAGCGAGCGTGAACGAGGGACTGTGCCGCGCACGAAGGAGGTGTCCTGGTATGGGCATGGCTGACAGCTGGTCGGTGAAACTGTCCGTTGACGAAATCGATGGCGAGACACACGCGGAGGCGCGCCTGATCGTGCAAGACGATGATCACCTGTTCGGCCGAGGCACCGCACGCCGCAACCCGGCCGATCCGAACGTGACAGAGATCGGCGAGCACATCGCGCTGGCGCGCGCCCTTTCGGACCTCGCGCACAAGCTTCTCGAGACCGCTGCGGGTGAGGTTGAGGCCGTCACGCACGAGCGGGCCCGTTTGCATCTGTGATCCGGGGTGGCCTCCAGGCGCCCGCAGGCCGGCGTTGCTGGCCCCTCGGCCGACGGCCTAGGTTGATGCACCACGGACGGGCCGCGTTACGCGTAACATGGGACTGTGGCTGATAGCAGGAACTGTGAGCGGTGTGGCGCCGGGTTCGCACCCCGTCGTGAGCACGCCCGGTTCTGTTCTGCTCGCTGCCGAGTCGCGTGGAACCGTGAGAACACAAGCAATCGGACGGCTGAGGTGAGCGCGCTCGACTGGTCCATCACCGCGATGCGGGACGCGACAGGACGGCTTCTCAGGGTTCGGGCATGGGACCGGCCGCGTGCGTTCGCGGCGATCAGTGAGGCGGTGTGGTGGGTCACAATCGTCGACGGAACGCTGCTGCGCTATGACCCGGAGGCGTACGACGGCGTTTTGGGCCGCCACGCGCTGGCAGAGCGCCGGCTGATCGAGGGAACCTTCGCAGGGTTGCGCTTCGTGCGGAACCGGATGGGTCATGACGTCGATCACGTTGACTTCATCCACCCGGAAGCAAGCCCTTCCGGCTACGGCGATGGCCGGATCACGACCTGGATATGGAAGCCGGTGCCGGAGCCGGCGCTCGCGTCGCTTCCGCCGCGCGGGCAGGCATGGGAGATGACGCGCTACCGGGCGTACGAAGCTCAGCTAGCGGGTCACACCGTCGGGGAGATCTTTGGGCGGGCGGCGGCGTTCCTCACGCTGGTCGCCGCGCAGGCACCCCTCGGCGCAGATTTGGGCGCGCATGCCGCACGTTGAAGCCGCTCAGCAGGTCAGAGCCGAGGCAGGCTTGTTCAATCCGCATCTGCTCAACTTCACATCCGCGCCCGCTTGCCGGCGATGACAGCCGTCCTCGGGCTTGAGCAGGCACCCGGGGTCGGTAGGCACTCCTGTGCGAGCGAAGGCTACCGGCCAAGCGGCCCAGCGGTGTTCCCCGCGCGGCGGTGTTCGCGTGACCCAGCGCGACCCCCCGCGGCAGCCGTTCGGAATAATGATCATGAACGGCTCGGGCGTGGTGGCGCGCCGCCGTCAGTGCGTCGGTGCCGCCGGGGATGCGCCGCACGAACACGTTTAGCCCGCCCATCGACTGCGCAGTCTCAATGACAGAGTCGAGCCGCCCGCCGCACGCTTCGATGACGGCTATCGAGGCAATGTTGTCGTCGCCGCACGTCACGAGCACTCGGTCAACTCCGCTGGCTGGCGACGACAAGGCTCTGCCGGGAGGATCCGGACGGGTAGTTTTCGGGGGGTGCCCGACCGGCCCCCTGCCGTGGTGGCGCGCCGCGGCGTCGGCGTCAGCGCTGATTCCGGGGTGGGGGCAACCAAGTTGCGGACCATCGATCCGGGCTCGTTCACGACCTGGGCGCCGATGTGCGCGCGACCTTGCCAGAGGCCCGACCTGGGCACCGGCGGGGTCCCCGCCGGTGCCCAGGTCGCTGCAGGGCCACCCGGCCGAGGGTGAAACCCGGCAGCCCCGGCAGCCAGCAGACGTCGTCATGCGGGACCACCTCGGCCGACGTCGTATCGATCACGTCGGCGACAGGGCGGTGCCAGCGGCCGCGGCTGGGGCAGGGATGTTCAGCCGGCGCCGCCCGTGCCGCCGGTGGGCGCCTCACCCTGCTCGGCGGTGCTCCCCGAGATCGTGCGGCTGCCACCCGACGCACGGGTGATCTCGATCCGGCGAGGCTGGGTCTTGGGTGAGACGGGGATGGTCAGGTGCAAGACACCGTCGGCGTAGCCCGCGGTGAGATTCTCCGAGTCCACGCCCTCGCCAAGGGACAGCTGCCGGGTGAACGATCCCTGGGGCCGCTCGACGACGATGAGCTGCTCGCTGCCGCCGTAGTTCGGCGTGCGTTCGGCCCGGATCGTCAATGTGCCGTGCTCGACAGTCACCTCGACGCTGTCAGGGTCGACGCCGGGCAGGTCGGCCTCGACATGATAGCTCCCGTCCTCGGCGCGGTAGACGTCCATGGGCATGCCGAGCGGGGCACGCGTACCGCTCGCGGCCATGGCCATAAGGCGCTCAAAAGGGTCACGGAAGGGCTCAAACCTGATCACTGCCATCGCTGCCTCCTCATCGCCTGGCGCCTGCGCGGGGAACCATGAAGGCCTCGGCCGACGTAGTCCTCTCACAGGACATGGTAGATCTCCGGCCGCTCGTTTCATGCCCCGCACCACGCCTGCTTGGACGGTGGGCGCGAGGCGGCGGCCAAGGAACGCAGGGGCCGGATGCGGCACCGAGGTCCTATGCGGGCGGGCCGTCCGGCCCCTAACGGCGAAGCGGTATACGCGCCAGCCTGGAACAGAAAGGGAAGGGGGAACCAAAAATGGGCGTGATCAACAAGGCGGCCGGCGAGCGGCCGCGGGGCCCGTCTGGCGGCGCCAGCGCGCAAGAGCGCAGCGCCAGAACTGGGTATCAGGGTCAGCCACACCCGCGTTCGGACCACCACCGCGACCGGCGCGTCGTCGTCGGCGTGGACGGCTCCCCGAATTCGGCCTCAGCGTTTCAGCGGGCAGTCTCCCAGGCGCGGCAGCGCAACGCCACCCTTGATGTCGTCTACGTCCTACCGGAGGACGCCGACGCTAGGACCGCAACTATGGCGAAGGTGATGCTCGGAGAGTTCACCCGGCGGCAATGCCCCTGCGGCGTGGGCACCCCGGTACGCCTGCGCGTCGAGCACGGTGACCCCCGGGTGGTCCTGCCGCTGGTCGGCGCCGGCGCGGAGTTGCTGATCATCCGGGGGCGACAACTGTCCCAGCGCGTAAGGGAAGCCGATAGCGGCCCGCGCTTGCCTGCCGACGCGGCCCCGCATGATGTCTCGCGACCATCAATGCGCTTCGGGCCGTACTGGCGGTCTTTCCTACGCTCCCGCTGATCTGTCGTGCCGCTGGACCGGGGGATGCCGACGCGAGCTCCTGGACCGCACCCTCGGCTGGAATCACAGCCAGCTGCGGCGGATCCTGCGCCAGCGCAAAACTCACCACAATCAGCACAGCCGTATCGCTCGCTGGATGACGTTGTTGTCCCAATTCACAGTGCGAGCGGCAGCGGGCAGAATGCGCCGGCGCGGCCAATTTCGCCTGCGCTAGCCGACCTCGCCCTTCGGCAGCGCGCCGGCACCCGGCTAGCGGCTGAATTTCCTGACTGCCACGGTTATCACCCCGCTGACCACGGGTATCGCCCTGTTTAACGGCTGGTCGTCCACATCACCCGCAAGTGACGTGGACACACCCCCCACGCCGCGATGGGCTCGGTGATCTTGAGCGGGGTTTTCGCGGGCTCGCAGGCCTGCGGGCCGCGGCTGGGGGAGGACGACAGTGCGGGACAGTGGCGGAACCAATGGGGGCTGGCGGGAGGCCCCTGCCGGCCGATGTCAACGGCTGTTGGTGATCACGGCGTCGCTGGGGGCTGCGGCCCTGTTCATCGCGGCGTGCTCCGGCGTTATGGCAAAGCTCAAAGGGGCGGCACCTCCCGGCTCCGCGGCGCGGTTGGCCATCACGCCCGCGAATGGCAGCAGCAACGTCGCGCCGAACCAGGGCGTGACGGTCGCGGTGTCGCACGGCAAGGTGAAGAACGTCACCGTGACTCGGGGATCCGCCCCCATCAGCGGCTACGTCAATTCCGCTGACACAATCTGGCACAGCACGTGGGCGCTGCAGCCGTCGCGCGACTACGCCGTGACCGCGACCGCGGTGGACTCATCCGGCAAGACCGTGACCGAGACGA
>Ga0335078_10001887_pt1 | contig 31748 bp, 29 predicted proteins | sample Lox_Sample_32_FD_206711 | JGI IMG/M metagenome (GOLD analysis project Ga0335078, IMG submission 206711) | Soil microbial communities from Loxahatchee National Wildlife Refuge, Florida, United States - Lox_Sample_3.2 | ecosystem: Environmental > Terrestrial > Soil > Wetlands | place: USA... | reverse complement strand
CGACCGACCGACGCTCGAGCGGCTAGGGCGGGTCGCCCGGCTGGAGGCATTCGGTCCGGCGACGCCCTGGACCGGCCGTCGGCGCGACCTCGAACCGGTCCTCTCCGAGATCCAGAAGGTCTACCCCAGCGAGGCGACCCAGATCGTCCATATCCTCCGCCGCCAGGCGGCCCGCCGGCGCGATGTCGGGGGCACGACCGGGGAGTTGTCCGTCGTGCTGCAGGGGACCCCCCGACGCATCCTCCCGTCGATGGTGACGTACGTCGAGCGTCTGCCGGAGCGCCTCGTCCCTTCGTCCTGGCGCCTGGGGGAGATGTACGTCGAGCTCGCGCCGGCGCATCCCTCTCCCGCGCGGGTGCCTCCCCCGCTCTCCCCGGACGGCTTCTGCCTCGTGGGGCGGGTCGAGCGGGAGATGCGCCAGCGCCGGACGGAGGCGGGCGCCCCGACCCCGCCGCTCGTGGTCGCCACCCTGGACCCTCTGGCCACGGAGCTGCGACGGGTCGCCATCCCCCTCGCCACCTACCTCGGCGTTCCGGAGGTCCGCGTGATCGACGACTTCCGGGAGTTCCCGCTGTCGGAGACGCTGCGGGGTCGCACCAAGACGGGGGTCCGCTGGTGGCTCCACCTGCCGGGTCTTCCCCCGCGACGCGGGCCGGTCAAGCACCGCGTTGCCCGGCCCACGGGCTCCCGGGTGCGACCGGCCCGGCCGATCTCCGAGGAGACCGAGACGGAGTTCGATTACGCCGGTCCGGAGTACATCGCGAGGGAGGAACAGGTCCGCGCGCTGATGACCGAGCTGGACGGGGTCCTCGGCGCCCCGTTGCTCGGGTTCGCCAAGACGGCGGGAGCCTGGGATGCCGGGCTCCAGTCTCGCGCGGCGTTCGAGTCGGCCTCGTTCGACACGCTCGCGGCCTTGCCCGGCTTCGGGTGGCCGCTGGCGGAGGCGCTCGTGGTCAAGTTTGGGGGGACCCCACCCGCCCGCCCTCCTTGGAGGGTCCAGCGAGACGCCCACCCCCCAGCGCCCGTAGACCGTGATACCCCGCCGCTTCCGGCGCGGGGCGGTGCCGGGCCGACCGGGACCTGGCCGCCCGAGGCGAGAGCGGGGGTAGGGAAGGAGGCGACGACCCCACGGGTCGCCGTGGCCCCCCCGCCACCTCCCGCCGCCCCGACCCCGGCACGCCCTGCGCCCCTCCCCGCCGCGCATGAGGCACCGAGTCCCCCGCCCGCGGACACAAGCGCCGGATTCGGGAGTCCTTCACCTCCTCCCGAAGTGCTGCCGGAGCCCGTCGCACCCGCCCTTCCTGGCGAGCCGGAGCCGGTGCTCCCGCTGCCCGCTCCTCCCCCGCCTCCCCTCTCTCTGGAGGGGCCGACCCTGGAGCGGCTGCCTCCGGGCGATGAGATCGAGGGCAAGGAGTCGTCACCCGCTGCCGCTCCTTCCTCTGCGGAACCGGCCCCGCCCGTCGCCGAACGCGAGCCCCCGACACCTGTCGAGCGACCGAGCCCGGAGACCCCCCCGTTCACCTTCGAGGCGACTGACACGGAGCCCGGGCCAATCCAGACAGAGAGGCCTCCTCTCGCAACTCCAGACGCTCCCGAGACTCCCCCTCCCGGGCTCAAGGAAGCTCGAGCCGCCGGGGGGGTCGACGAGGGGAGGGCACCCTCGTCGGTGGACGCGACCCTCTCGGAGCCCCCGATGTCCCTCCACCCCCCGGTCGAGGAACCACCGTACGGGAGTGCGGATGAGACAGCGCCGGAGAACCCCGAGGTTCCCCCAGGTCCGCCGGCCCCTCCGACCGAGGTCGCGAGCCCTGAGGGCGAACCGCGCGAGCAGGGCACTGACGCAGACGGCGCCGCGCTGGCCGGCCCAGCCGAGGAGCCGTTCGATGGCGCCGCGGACGCGATCCTCCCGGTCCCAGAACCCCGGGAGGAGCCGGAAGAGGGATCCGCCGAAGTGCCCCCAGGTCCACCGACCCCTCCGCCTGAAGTTGAGGCAGCCCCGCCCGGGGGGCCCCCCGCGGCTCCCGAGACGGAGTCGCCCTCGGCGCCCTCGACGCTGCCGATCACGCTCGAGCCGCCCGTGGTCCCGGCGTCCCCGAGCCCGGTTTCGGACGAGCGGTTGCCCGTCCTGCCGTTCGTCCCCGAGGTCGCGGCTCCTCCGCCGCCCCCGCCCCCGGTCCCCGTGATCCCGTGGGGGGTTCAGGTGATCGTCTCGCCCTCGTACCTTCCGCCCCTGCGGGAGTTCCTCGACATGACCGCCGCCGGCTATCGCGGGGTCGCGATCGTGCGGGAGTCGCCCGAGCGCCTGCGTACGCACGTGGGGCCGAGGCCCGCCGAGGTCTACTGGCTGACGAACCTCGGCCGGGGGCTCACGGTCAAGCCCAACGACCTGGCCGCCTACGCGCTCTTCCTCGAGACGGCGGTCGAGCGGGACCGGGTCACCGCATTCTTCCTCGAAGGGATCGAGTACCTCGTCCGATTGCACGGGATCGACCGGATCGTCGACCTGCTCACGAAGTTCCACGGCCAGGCGGCCGCGCACGAAGCCCGGGTCTGGGTCTGCGTCCACCCGAACTTGATCTCGCCGGCCGACCTCGACCGGCTCGTCGGGGCGTTCGCCCGCGAGTAGCTCCCTCCGCGGAACGTCCGCCGCGGGGGAGCGCGGGAAGGGGTTGGCGTGGAGGCGGAGGGTGGGCTACCTTACGGGCAGGTCCCCACCGCCGAGCACTGCTGGCTGACCTCGGTCACGCTGTTCAGGGTGATCGTGCCGCCGGAGGGCGATCCCAGGTCGTACAGCAGGCTGAACACGATTGCCGCGCCCGGGGCGGTCGCCTGCGTCTCGACGTAGCTCGTGACGGCGGTGATCCCGGCTCCGGTCGAGACGGTGAACGCCAGTTCGACCTCGGTGTTGACCGCGGCCCCGGCCGACTCGGTGAACTTCCAGTAATGCGCCAGGTCCCCGCCGGTGGGAGTGTTGATCGCGTAGGTGGTCGCCGTGCCCGCGAGGGTGGTGGGGGGCGTCACGGCGGTGGAGAGCACGGCGGGAGCGACGCCCGGAACCGTGGTCACCCCGACGGAGGTCTCGGTCCAGAACGCGATCGCGGAGGTCGAGTGATAGCTCCCTCCTCCGGTCTCGGTCGTTCCCTGGGTTACGGTGAAGGCCGCCGACGCGACCCAGCCGCCGGTGAGGAGGAGCATCGCGATCAGCGTGCCTCCCAAGAGCGTTCGTCGCGTCACGCGTGCCTGTTGTGTAGTCCGTCCCGGTTGGTTGTAAAGTGCCACTGTGGGGCACCTCCGAGCGTAGCTCGCGAATTCTCGTACTAAAACATCCTCCTCCGCAGGAACTCCGTTCCGCGGGAGAATGATCCCCCCGCGAGCGACCCGGGGGCTCAGGGACAGTTGCCGACCGCCGGGCAGGCGAGGACCGCGACCTGCATCGTATCGATGGTGATCGCCGACGGGGTGCCGGTGCCGGCGTCCCAGAAGAGGTAGAACACGAGGCCCCCGCGTGGGACCGCGGTCTGGGTCTCGAGGTAGACGGTCCGGTCGACGGCCGGGCCGGAGAGCCCGTCGATAAAGCGCAGCTCCAGCTCGGTCGAAACCGGCGCCGCCGTGGTCTCCTCGAATTCCCAGCGGACCCCGGTCGCCCCGGAGCTGGCCGGATTGATCGTGAAACTCGAACCCGCCGGAGGAAGCCGCGTGGGCGTCCCCGCCGTCGCCGAGAGCGCCGGCGGCACCGTCGCCGGGAGCTTCCATACCTGGGTGGCCTCCCAGACCCAGTAGGCCAGGCCCTGCTCCCCGACGTCCGCCCCCCCGCCCGTTTCGGTCGGGCCGGGCAGGATCTGAGCCGGGGCTCCCCACCCGGGGCCGACCAGGACCACCAGGAGGAGGACGGTGGTGCCGATCGCGGCCCCGGCGAGCGGGCCCAGCCGGGGGGTCACCTTCACGGACAGCTCCCGACCGCCGAACAGACCTGGCTGAGGACGAACTGGGATCCGAAGGTGACCGCGGCGGTTCCTCCGGAGTCCCAGTACGCCGAAAACGTGAGGGTCCCTCTGAGCGCACGGGGGGAGGTCTCGATGTAGACGGTGACGGCGACACTGTGGGCCACGCCGCCAACCGTGTAGTGGACCGTGAAGGCCAGCTCGATCTCCGTCGACGCGGCGATCCCGACGGTTTCGTTGAACGTCCAGACGGTCGCGACATGTCCGGCGGTTCCCGCGTCGATCAGCGCGCTCGCGGAAGCGAAGCCCAGCCGGGTCGGCGTCGCGGGGTTGGCGCTCCACAATCGGGGAGTTGGGAGGGGCGTCGTGGCGGCCGCGGACCCGACGAACTGCCAGTGGGTCAGGAAGTCGGTCGGCGAGACGACAGCTCCCAGCTCTTCGGGGGAGCTGCGGATCTGGAAGGAGGCCGCGAGGACCAGCCCGCCGACCACCGCCACGGTGACCAGACTCCCCAGCAGGAGCCAACGCGGGGTGGTGCCAGGACGGGGTCGAACAGGGTGCCGGACCGGACGACCTTCCTCCGAAGGTCGCCTTCCCCTCGCCACCACGGCCGGCCCGCCTCACCCCGGTCGCCTCTGTAGTGAGAGATAACCCCTTCTCGGGAGTGGAAATCCGGGCGGCGTGGGTCCGTCCCCGGCCTGGGACTCGCGAGCCGCGAACCGTCGCCCGCGGGCGGATAAGGGCACGTCGATTCGGACGGCCGTGCGATCGCGTATGCCCCACCGCCCTCCCCTCGAACGTGGGCGGCCTTACCTCCCGAAGGGGGCCTTCCGGCCCGGCACGCCGAATCGTGGGCGCCCCGGTCGAATAGGAAGCTGACAGTGGCGCTTACGACCTACATCGCCCTGCTGCGTGCCGTCAACCTCGGCGACCAGAACCGGGTGTCGATGGCGGACCTTCGCGCTATGCTCGAGGGGCTCGGGTACTCGAACGCTCGCACGCTCCTTGCCAGCGGCAACCTCGTGTTCACGGGGAAGGAGATGGAAGTGTCCGCCCTCGAACGACGCCTGGAGGGGGAGGCAGCCCGACGTCTCGGTCTGCGTACCCCCATCATTGTGCGGACCCTGCCGGAGGTCTCGGAAGCCCTCGCCCACAACCCGTTTCCCCGCGAATCCGAGCAGGACCCCGCCCATGTGGTGGTCGTGTTCCTGCGGGATGAGCCCTCCGAGGCCGGCTGGGCGTCGCTCCGGGCGGCGGCCACCGGGCCCGAAGTAGTTCGGGGGTGGGGACGCCACGCCTACGTGTACTATGCCGCTGGGATCGGCAACTCTCGACTGACCGGCGCGGTGGTGGACCGGAAGCTCGGAACCGTGGGGACGGGCCGGAACTGGAGTACAGTCACGAAGATTGCCGCCGCCGCATCGGGTTGAAGTACCCCATCCCTGGATGGCCACCCGTCGTGCCGACCGCGAGCAGCTCCGTCGTTCCGCTTCCTCCGGAACGCCCGTTGGGAACGTCGACCCCGGGGAGGCTCGTGCGGGGGGTGCGCGCGCTGACCCGACACCCGGTCCTTTGCCTCGCCCTTCTCACTCCGGGAATCGTCGAATACCTGTCGACGTCCAGCTCCCTGCTCCTCCTCGTGGAGTCCCCGATCGTCTTCTTCGTGCTGCTCGCCGTGAACGTCGGGCAGTACACGGCCGGCGCCCTCCTCATCCGGGAAGCGATGGTCCGATGGGGCAAGGGGTGGGCGACGGTGGGGTTCCTGGGACTTGCCTACGGGATTACCGAGGAGGGGCTCGGGGACAACACCCTGTTCCGCAGTAGCCAGCACGCCGATGGCGTCCTCGGTTGGTACGGGCACTTTGCCGGCGTCAACTGGGTCTGGTCGGTGGGGGTCCTGGTCCTCCACGTGACCGTCTCCATCGCCTTCCCGATCCTCCTTCTTCGCCTCGCCCTCCCCGAGACCCGCGGGCAGTCGTTGATCGGGCGGCCGGGAGTCGTCGTTGCGTTCCTCTCCCTCGCCGGGTCCACCGCGTTCGAATCGGTCTCGGTCTGGCGGCTCTTCGGGTTCTGGATGGGTACTCCGCTCTTCCTCGGGAGCTTGGCGGCCATCGGCGCCCTCGTCTGGGCCGGCTACCGGGCCCCGCCGGACCTCTGGCGACCGACGGACGAGCGTCCATCCACCGGCCCGACCGCCGCGTTCGCGGTCGGGTTCCTGTTCTTCCCGACGGCCCTGCTCGTCGAGTACGGCTCCGCGGCCGTTGGGCTTCCTCCGGCGCTCGCGATCGGCGTCGAGCTGGTCCTACTCGGTGGGTTGGTCGAGTGGATGCGTCGCCGGGTCGGCCGCCGGGACAACGAGTTCGTCCTGGTCCATCTCGCGTTCGGGTTCGTGCTCTGGCAGGGAGTCTTCGGCGTGCTGCTCACGCTCGGTCTCCCCTACACCCTACCGCTGGTGGCGCTGGTGCTCGTCTTCTTTTCTCGACTGCGACGACGGTACCAGCGCCCGGCGGTCGAGCGCCCCTTGCCCCCTCCGGGCGCGCTCGCAGAGCCCTCCCCGATCCGGTGAGGGATGGCGACTCGCTCGTCTACGGGGGGCTCGGCTCCGGCACCCGCCCGGGGGGGACCAGGGGCAGCGAGCGGTGGCGGCAACCCGTCGTGTCGAAGATCGCGTTGGCGAACGCCGGCGCGAGCGCGATGACCGGGGTCTCCCCCGCGCCCGCGGGAGGAGCCCCGGGGGCGTCGCGCGCTAACCGGACGCCGCGCCCGTCGAAGGAGTGCCCCCGAGCCGGGCAAGAAGGGCGTCCGAGGTCCTCCAGGCGAGGGCGAGGATCGACATCATAGGGTTCGCCCCAGGAGCCGAGGGAAGCAGGCTACCGTCCCCGATCCAGAGCCCGTCGACCCCGTGCACCTCCCCGGTCGCCCGGGCGGCGGAGCGACGCGGGTCGGTGCCGGCGCGAGCCGAGCCCATCGGGTGCGCGGAGAACAGCGCGACGGCGTTGGGGACGATCCCGCGGCTCTGGACCTCGGCGATGAATCGGTCCAGCGCAGCCGGGGACACCGACCGCGTCCCATCTCCGACCTCGACCTGGGGGGTGTGGAGCGACGAGATCCGCACCGCACCGGCGGCCTGGAGTATCCGGGCCGTCTCCACCATCCCTCGTACCAGGTTCTGCCGGTCGCGTCGGGTCAAGGCGTAATGGAAGGCCGGTCGGCCTTCGCGGTCGATCGTCACCCGGCCCTCGCCCACATCGCGGACCAGGACGATCGGGGTCGCGACCCGCTCGAGCCGCTCGATCTGCCGGCGGAACGGGGCCGCGCCCTCCCACGGAAGCGCGATCGCCGCGAGCCCAGGGTGGGTCGGCGCGACCTCGATCCACGGGCCGTGGGCCCCTGCGTCGGTGCTCTGGAACCGGTAGACCCCGACGGTCTGGTGCGGTCCTTCCCAGGTGCGGACCTCGGAAGCGAACTCCGCCGCCAGGGCGGTGGTCGGGTCGAGCCGCAACCCCGCCCCTACCCCCGCGAACCGGACCCCGGAGCGGAGGAGCAGGGCCGGGGTCTGGAGCGCCCCGCCGGCGACGACCACCGCGCGCGCCCGAACGCGGACCCGGCAGGCGCGCCCTCCCTCCCGGTACACGGCCTGCACTCCGGTCGCTCGCCCGCGCTCCACGTCAACGGTCTCAGCGCGCGTCGAGGCGTACAGCCTCGCGCCCCGCGAGAAGGCGTCGGCGAGGAATGTCGTCAGAGTCCCCTGCCGGGCGGCGTAGGGGCAGCCGAAGGTGCAGAACCCGCATCGGGAGCGGCACCCGACGGCGTTGCGGGCGATGATGTCCCAGTCCACACCCTGGCGGTAGCCGAGAGCGAGGCACCCGCGGCGGAGGGCGTCGTTCGAGGGGTTGACGTCGCTCTCGGTGGTGGAGACGTGAAGGCGCTCCGACACGGCCCGGTAGGCCCGGTCGAACTCCGGCCCGTCGGACCCGAGCATCCCGGCCTCGTGCGCCCACTCGGCCCGGGCCTCGGGCCGGGGCGGTAGACAGGTCATCCAGTTGATCGCGGTGCCACCCCCGACCGCCTCGCCCGAGAGGATCCCGATGGAGTGGTCGGAGTTGGTGAGGATTCCTCGGCCGACGAACAGGCGGTCGTGGGCCTCCTGCTCCGACCTGGGGTAGCGGAGGCCCGCGAACCAGCCGCCCGCTTCCAGCACCACCACCCGGTAGCCGGCGGCCGCGACCCGGGAGGCGATCACGCTGCCCCCCGCACCGCTTCCGACCACGCAGAGGTCCGCGACCTCCTCCACGTCGTGGTCCGGTCGGACGGGGGAGACGCCGGCGAGCGGGTCCGGGACGTCGCCCGGGAGCGGCGGCGGCTGGTAGTGGATCCGCTCCCAGAGAGGATGACCTTCCCCCGTTGTCGGCCGGGAGAAGTAGAGGCCGGCCGCAAGGCGTTTCACCGCGTGGAACCCCTTCCGTTTGAGCGCGAGACGGCTGCGCGACATCCCCTGGAGGTAGGCCTCCCGCTGCGCTGGGGTCAGCCGCGTGAACCGGACCGCTCGGCCGGAGAGCAGGAAGTTGATGCCTCGACTCTCCACCGCCCGAAGCAGAGTGGCAAACTCGGCGCGCTCGGTGACCGGCAGCCCGTCCACCATCTCCGCGACGTCCCGGTCGACGCCGACCTCGCTCGCGGCGGGGTACGGCGAGCCGGGGCCCGGCTCACCGCTGGCGGGGAGAAGGGAGTCCACGAGCGCAGTGAGAGCGGGCGAGGTCGCCACGCGCCGACGAGGAAGGGGAGGTATTTCGGTCCCTCGGTCGGCGGATGGCGAGGGACCCCGCCTCCTCCCGCGCGGACGAGGGGCCCGGGGACCTCCGGGCCGGGGCCGCCGAGCGAGCCAAGGGGATTTAGGGACGAGGGCCCCCTGAACTTCCGACCACCGATGTCGAGTCGACGTTTGGACCTGCGCGCCCCGGCCTGGTTCCGCCGGGTCGTATTCTACGAGCTCTCCGTGCGGTCGTTCCGGGACAGCAACGGGGACGGGATCGGGGACCTGCCGGGCGTCGTCGAGAAGCTCGACTACCTCCGGGAGCTCGGGATCGGCGCCATCTGGCTCCTACCGTTCTTCCGCTCGCCGTGGCGGGACGACGGGTACGACATCTCCGACCACTACTCGGTCGACCCGCGTCTCGGGACCCTGGACGACCTGTCGGCTCTGGTGGAGGGGGCCCACGCGCGGGGCATGCGGGTCATCGGGGACTTCGTCTCCAACCACGTCTCCGACCAGCACCCCTGGTTCCAAGAGGCCCGACGGGACCGGAACTCCCCGCATCGGTCCTGGTTCCTCTGGTCCGATACGGGGAAGGAGTTCTCCCGCGCGCGGACGATCTTCCAAGGGGCGGAGTCGTCCAACTGGACGTGGGACGAGGCGGCGGGCCAGTACTACTTTCACCGGTTCTTCGCCTCCCAGCCGGACCTCAACTACGACACGCCGGCGGTGCGCGCCGAGATGCTGAACGTGGCGCGCTTCTGGCTCGGCCGCGGGCTCGACGGGTTCCGCTGCGACGCGGTGCCCTACCTCATCAAACGCGAGGGGACCGCGTGCCAGAGCCTGCCGGAGGTCCACCAGTTCTTCCAGGAGGTGCGGGCGATGATGGACACCGAGTTCCCCGGAACGGCGCTTGTCGCCGAGGCGAACCAGACGGTGCCCGAGACCGTCGCCTACTTCGATCAGGGCCGGGAGTTCCCGATGGTGATGCACTTCCCCCTCATGCCCAACCTCTTCCTCGCCCTCGCCGAGAGCAACCCCCGACGCATCCTCGACGTCCTCCGGACGACCCTGCCCATCGTCCCGCCCGACTGCGGGTGGGCCTACTTCCTCCGGAACCACGACGAGCTGACCCTCGACCCCCTGAGCGAGGAGGAACGGGCGCTCTTCCTCCGGGCCTACCAGCCGGCCCACGGCTCCGAGATCTACACGGGGCTGCGCCGTCGCCTCGCCCCCTTGGTCGGGGGGGACGACGCGTCGGTCCTCCTGCTGACCGCGCTGATCCTCGCCCTCCCCGGGTCTCCGTACCTCTACTACGGGGACGAGATCGGCATGGGCGACCGCCTGGACCTCCCGGACCGCGACCCGGTCCGGACCCCGATGCAGTGGACCGCGGGGCCGACCGGGGGGTTCTCGAGCGCGGCGCCCGAGGCCCTGACCCGTCCGCTCGTCACCGACCCGGAGTACGCGCCGGCCGTGAGGAACGTGGAGGACGAGGACCGCCTCCCGTTCTCGCTCCTCGGCCACATGCGGATGCTCCTTCGGGTCCGGGGCGCGCACGCGACGCTGTTCGGCCGGGAGCGGTTCACCGGCATCGACCTCGGCGACTCGCCCGTCCTCGGGTTCTGGAGGCCCGGTAGCGAGTACGAGGTGCTCTGCCTCTACAACTTCTCCGACCGACCGGCGGCCGGCACCGTCCCGCTGTCGCCGACCGTCTGGGCCTCCCCGGTCGAGCTGCTGCGCGGGGGCTCCAACTCCACGCTGGGGGAGGCGGAGTACCGTTTCCGCCTCGGCCGTCGGGGGTTCTCGTGGACGCTCTTCCCGGTCCGGGCCCCCTGACCGGTCGCCGGAGGGGCCCCGAGGAAGGCCCGACGGATCCCCCCGCTACGGGGTCTTCGGCTCGGCCTTGGCACCGGTCTCCCCGTCGTCGGGTTGCGACTTCGGGAAGAAGACGTGGCGGAGCACGTTGAACCGGACCGCGCTGCCCGTGGAGACGTTGCGGATGGTCCGCAGGTACACGCGCCAGCCGTTCGCCATCGTGCAGAGCAGGTAGGCAAAGTCCCCGACCCGCTCGGTGACCTGGACGGTCGCCTCGTAGTTCCCCTGGTCGGAGAGGTCGGCCCACTCCGGGCGGAACCCGAGCTCGCCGGTCGAGCCGGCCTCGTGGGTCGGGAAGTAGTTCATCGGAACGTCGCCGACGAAGTCCCCGATCCACCGGGTCGCGGGGCGCTCGTAGAGGTCGCTGAACGGCCCGATCTGCTCGAACCGGCCCTGGTGGACGACCCCCGTGCGGTCGGAAAGGACCTCGGCCTCCTTCTGGTCGTGCGTCACGAACAGGAACGTCTGGCCGAGGTCCCGCTGGATCTTCTTCAGCTCCGCCCGCGCGGTGAACCGCACCCGTGCGTCGAGGTTCGACAGCGGCTCGTCCAGCAGGAACAGACTCGGGGAGCGGACGATCGCGCGGGCCAGCGCCACCCGCTGCTGCTGGCCCCCGGAGATCTGGTTCACCCGCCGCTGCAGGATCTCGGTGATCCCGAGGGTGCGGGCGACCTCCCGGACCTTCGGCTCGATCTCGCTGGCCGGGAAGTACTGCATCTTGAGCGGGAAGGCGATGTTCCGGTAGACGTTCATGTTCGGGTACAGCGCGTAGTTCTGGAAGACCATCGCCACGTTCCGCTTGTTCGGGGGCAGGTAGGTGACGTCGACCCCGTCGATGCGGATCGAGCCGGCGTCCACGGGCTCGATGCCGGCGATCATCCGCAGGAAGGTCGATTTCCCCTCCCCGGACGGGCCGAGGATGACGAAGAATTCCCCCGCGTCGACCTCGAACGAGACGTCGTCCGCGACCAGCTTGTTGCCGAAGCGCTTCGTCACCCGGTCAAACTCGATTTTTGCTGTCATCCGCGCACCCCCGCGGCCAGGTCCTCGCCCTTGAGATACCGTTGAAGGACGACCGTCAGGATGATGACGGGGATGGTCGCGACGCAGGAGAAGGCGACCCCGACGGCCGGGTTGCCCCGCCCGGTGAAGGCGAGGAAGATGTTCACCGGGAGGGTCGCGCTCGTGGCGGGGTTGTACAGGATCAGCGCGAACGTCGACTCGTCCCAGCTCAGCATCCAGGAGAGCAGGAAGGCGGCGATGAGGGCGGGCACGATGAGCGGGACCAGGTTCCCGTAGACGGCCCGCATCCGGCCGGCGCCGTCGACGCGGGCCTGGTTCTCGAGGTCGCGCGGGAGGCCCTGGAACGCGCCGACCAGCAGGAAGACGGTCATCGGGAGCGCGAGGAGCTCCTGGGTGAGCCCGATCGAGATCGGGGAGCCGTACAGCCCCGCCTTGATGAACGGGACGGTGATCGGGATCGCGATCGTGATCGAGGGGACCATGTTCACGATGAACAGGACCGTCGTCAACCCGTAGGCGAGGCGCGAGCCGAGCCGGCTGAGCCCGTAGGCGGTCGGGATCCCGATCGCGATCGCGAGCGCACCGACCAGGAAGGCGATCTCCAGGCTGAGGTACATCGACGGCAGGAACGGCGAGTTGGCGCCGGTGAGCCCGGCCTGGAGGTTCGACCACGTGAGCGCCGGGGGGATGAGGGGAGGGCGCCCGGCGAACAGGGTGTACTTGGTCGGGGTGAACGCCACGAGGAAGATCACGTAGATCGGGAAGAGGAAGAACGCCGACAGGGCGACGATCGCCGCGTAGAGTCCGACGTTCGAGAGCGTGAGCACCGGCTTCCGATACGCCGGCGCGGCAGGCCGGTCGCCGGTCATCGCCGACCCCCGACCAGGATGACGAGCAGGATGAACACCGCGACGATCCCGAGGAGCACGGTCGACACGGCGGAGGCGAGGTAGATGCCGCCGCCGGAGGTGTAGAGAAGATACACCTGGACGGTGAGGAGCTGCGGGCTCGAGCCGATCATGATGTAGGCGAGCTGGAAGATGTTGACCTCCTGCGCCCCCCGGATGAGGAGCGCCATGACGATGAACCCCCGAAGGCCCGGGAGGGTCACGTAGCGGAACTGACGGAGCGGGCCGGCTCCGTCGATCGCCGCCGCCTGGTACAGCGCGCGCGGGATCGTCGCGTAGCCGGCGACCAGGATGATCACGACGAGGGCGGTGTTCTTCCAGCTATCCGCGATGGCGACGACCGCCAGCGCCTCCCAGTTGGCGTTGAGCCAGTAGTAGGGGCCGACACCGAAGTTCGCGAGGATGCTGTTCGCGTAGCCGGCTCCCGTGCCGGGGAAGATCTGCTGGAAGGTGAACCCCGCGACGACGGTCGCGATCCCGATCGGCAGGATCATGATCGTCGCGAACGCGGTCTTTCCGCGGAACGTCCGGGCGAGGATGGAGGCGATCCCGAGGGCGAGGGCGAACTGGAGGGCGAGCGCGCCCGCGGTCAGCCACAGCGTGTTGCCGATCCAGGTGTAGAGGCCGGATTGGACGTTGGACTGGTAGTTGAAGTAGGTGAACGCAAGGATCGGCGTTTGGAAGCTGAGCGAGATCGTGTCGAACGCTGGGTAGAAGGCGAAGACGCCGACGTAGACGAGGGCGGGAACGACGAACAGGAAGGCGATGATCTGTTCCTTGTGGCGCTGCCAAAAGCTCGCCACCGGGGCGGGGGCCTTCCCCCCGCTCCGGTCGGCGAGCGCCATGAATGGGTTGGGGTCTCCTCGGTGTGCGACTCCCTACTCGTCTCCCCTCAGACGTAGAGCGGCCCGTAGTCGCCGGCGGTGTACTCCGAGGCGACGCTGGAGCCGAAGTTGGCCGTCAGGTAGCTCGTCATCTGGCTGTTCGCGTTGGCCTCCGCCCCCGCGATGGCCGAGAGTCCCCCGCCGTTCAGGACGACGGGCGTGAAGATGTCGTTGTAGAAGTACGACACCCAGGTCTCGATCCAGGGCACCGGCGGCCGGAAGACGGGGTTCTCGAGCGCCTGCTCGATCGCGATGTCGACCACCGACTGGTCCGAGGGGAGTCCGACGTACGCCGCGGAGTTGACCGCGGGGTTGCCGGTGTCGACCATCAGCAGCTGCTGCGTCGGCGCCGAGAGCAGGTACTGGGCGAACAGCTCGATCGCCCAGAGGTTGGTCGCGCCCTTCGGGATCGCCAGGACGTCCCCGCCGATGACGTGGGAGGCCGCGTTGGCACCGGTCCCGTTGGGGCCCGGGTAGACCAGCAGCGTGTTCGCGTTCATCGGGGTCACCGAGGTGTTCCCGCCCGTCAGGAGCGAGTAGACGTAGGGCCACTGGTAGTCGAGGATCTGGTACTTGCCCTGAGCCAGTCCGGCGTACTCGCTGTAGATCGCCTGCTTGTAGCCGGGGTTCATGTAGGCGCTCAGGTTGTACAGGTACGACATCGCCGCGGTGTCGCCCGCGTCGTTGTAGACCATCGGGTTCCCGCCGAACTGGACGTCCCACTGGAACATCTCGGTCGCGGTGTCATCACCGGCGCCGCCCTGGAACATCACCGAGTTCGACCCGAGCTTCTGCGCGTCCGCGTACATGTCCGCGAAGGTCTGCGGGCCCGCGGTCGTGGAGATCCCGGCATTGCCGAGCGCGGTCGTGTTCAGCCAGACGAGCGGGGTGTTCGCCCGGAACGGGATGAAGTACTCCCCGCCGAAGGCGTGCGTCTCGTAGGTCGTGACCCCCGCCATGCTGGGGATCATCGTCGTCGGCTGGATCGCCGACGCGACCGAGGTAAGGTTCATCAGGTCGTTGCCGCCGCCGGTCGCGTAGAGGAGCTCGCCGATGTCGAGGTTGTCCTCCGCGAGCAGGGTGGTGCCGACGTCGTTCGCCGCGACGAGCGCGGCGACCTTCGTGACCATGTCGCCCGCGTCAATGTTGACGTAGTTGATGTTGACGTTCGGGTGCTGCGCCTCGAACTCGGGGATCAGCACGTTCGTCATGAACGTCGCCTCGCTCGAGGCTAGGTCGTCGTAGTACGTCACGGTTGCCGAGTTCGTCGAACTGGACGTGCTCATGTGGCCGTAGTAGTAGCCGCCCAGTCCCGCGACGATGGCGACGACCACGACGATCAACGCCCATACCGCCGACAGCCGTCTACTCCTCCGCGTATACTCCTGCCCTGCGGTCGTGTTGGACGCCGCAGGCGCCGGATTAGCCGCCCCTGACATGCCGCCTGTCAAGTCCTAACATGCCATAAAGGTTCGTAAATTCGGTAGTACTCTGTAGCGGCCGCCGGCCCTCGCGCGAACGTCAGCCGAACGGTGAGATAGGCCCGGGGCGTGACGGCTAGACAGGCGGTCCGGCCGGCGGGGCTTGGGTTCGTGCGCGGTAGACCTCTCCTTCGCGCCGGACCGTGACCGTCGCGCCGAGCGCCGGAAGGGAACCGTCCACGATCGCGAGCAAGCGGACCGGGCCCGGGAGCTCCACGAAGGCCAGGAGGTGCGGGCTCTGCCAGCCGGCGGCGGGGTGGACGAGCTCGGTCGCGGCGAGGACCTGGCCGTTGGCCGAAGCCGTGTACAGATGGGTCTCCGTCGACCCGCAGCGAGGGCATGGACCGTCGGTCGGCAGGAACTGGGCGTGGCAGGCACCGCACCGCGCGAGCTCGATCGTCCAGGCGATCTCGCTCACGGCGCCTCCCGTCCCAGGATCGTGACGAAGTTGTGCGAGGCGATCCCGCTCATCGCCTGGGCGAGCCCGACCTTCGGGGGGCGGGCGATGGCCCGTCGGCCCGCCTCCCCCCGGAGCTGGAGCGCGACCTCGCCTACTTCCGCCAGCCCGGAGGCCGCCACCGGGTGGCCGCGCCCGATGACGCCCCCGCTCGGGTTCACCGGGAGTCGCCCGTCCGGCAGCACCCACCCTTTCTCGAACCACTCGGCCGCCTCCCCCGGGCCGCACAGCCCGAGGTCCTCGATATGCATCAGAGCGAACGGGGAGAAGGCGTCGTGGACCTCGACGAACTCGACCTCCCGGCGCGTCAGGCGGGCCGACTCATAGGCCCGTTTGGCGGCCACGCGGGTCGCCGTGAAGGACGACAGGTCCGCGCGGTCCGCGATCCGCAGGGCATCGAACCCCTGGCCGAGACCGAGCACCGTGGCCGGACCCTTTCCCCGTTCCAGCACGAGGGCCGTGGCGCCGTCCGAGATCGGGGAGCAGTGCAGGAGACGGAGCGGGAGCGCCACAGGGCGGCTGGAGGCGACCTCGGCGGCGGTTACTGGCTTCTGGAAGTGCGCGTTCGGGTTCCGGGCCGCCATCGCCCGGGCGTGCACCGAGGCCCGGTCGCACACCTCGGTCGTCAGATGGTGGCGCTGGAGGTACCGCTGGGTGACCAGCGCCGCGAGGGCCGGCATCGTGGCTCCGTGGGCGACCTCGCTGCTGTGGAGGGAGGCGGCCAGCTCGCGCGTGATGATCGCGGTGGACTGGTCGGTCATCTTCTCGGCCGCGACCACCAGGGCGCGTTCGAAGCGACCGGACTCCAGCAGAATGGCGGCGGCGTGGAAGGCCATCCCCCCCGTCCCGCTCGCCGAGTCGACCCGGAAGCCCGAGGCGGACTCGAGGCTCAAGCGACTCGCGATCCTCGGAAGGAACGTCTCCGTGCCGTACGGACCGTGAGCCAACATCGTGCCGGCGATGAGCAGGTCGATCGGCTTGCGCCCGATCCCCTCGAGCGCCAGGTTCGCCGCCTCGGCGGCCAGGTCGATCAGGCCCTCCGGGCGCTTGCCGTACCGACCCGTCCCGACCGAGGCGACGTGCACGCTCACGCCGGGACCCCCTTCGAGGTCGGTCGCCGGCGAGAACGGCGGGCGGGCCTCTGCCAGCGGTGGGGGGCCTGGCTCGAGGAACTTCGGCGAGGCACGGCCATCCTGCGAAGGAGGGGCGGATATAAGCCGGCCGAGGTGGCGACGCCGGCGCGGAACCTTCGGCGGAGAGCCGCAGCCTGCCCCGAACTCGAGCTCCCTAGCCGGCGGCCGTCGTGCCGGTCCGCGGTGTAACGGCGGCCCGTCGGATGAGCAGCCGCGCTCCGGTCGGTTCGCCGCCTTTGGCGACCCGGGTCCGAGCGCTCACCGATACCAGCGACGCCCCGCCCAGTCGTTCGTAGTTCAGCACGGTCTTCTGGAGAGTGTCCAACGTCCACTTCAGGATGTGGTCGAGCGTGATCTCCCAGGGAAGCTCCCACGAGTCCTGTTTGACGGGCAGGACGAACTCGAGGTCCAGGGTGAAGGCCCCGGTCAGGGTGGGCAGGCCCAACGTCTCGTCGACCACCCGAGCGGTCCACATATTCCTCGGGTCGGCGGCACCCAAGGCGTTCTGTGGGACGACCGGTCGGCCCTGGATGAACCGGTCCACGAGGGGTTCCGCCTTCCGGTTCTTCCTTGTCCCCTCGCCCCCGTTCATCCCTACCTCCCCCACCCGGCCCTGCCGATCGCGTCTCCCGAGGGAGCCGGGATTACTTAGAACCGCCCGCCCGGACCCGGGAACCCTCGGCGGGCGCCTGGCATCCCGGACGCGCTTACCCCTCCCTCCAGGGCCTCGGGGATGGGCGTCTCGGCCGTCAACGAAGCTGCGGGCCTCCGACCCGCTCCACAGGAGGACGAGACGGTTACGGCAGCTTTGAGACGACCTTTTCGACGTCGTCCATCGAGTAGGCGTGAAGGGTCTCACCGACCACGTTCCCGGCCGACATCGTGGTCAGTGCCGCGAGGTTGGCCGCACGGTCATCGGGGGCTTCGCTGACCACGACCAGGTCGTACCGTCCGCTGGTGTAGAGGGCCTGATGGATCTTCACGCCCGCGACCTTCTCGAGCTGCGTGATTGCCGCTCGCAGGCGTTTCGGCGAGTCCTTGATCGTCCTTCGCCCTTGGTCGGTCAACCGATAGAGGGTCACGTACAACGGCATGTCCCTTCGTAAGGCCGCCCCATACTTAGGGCTCGCGTCGGGGGACCGGCGGTGCGGTCCAGAGAGCCTGCCCACCCCAAGCGCTGGCGTCCTCAGTAGGATCGAGCCGGGTCATCGTGAGGCTGAAGAGGGAGACGCCCAACTTCCCCCAGGCCCGGGGTAGGCCGGTCGCGGCACTAGGGGACGTACATCCCATCCGCCTTCGACTCCTTCCACAGGCGGAAGGTGCCGATCGGTGGCTCGACGTCCATCTGCCACAGCAGGGCATTCAGCTCCCCCCGGTGTTGCAACTCCTCCTCCACCATGTGCCAGAGGATGTCTCCGATGAGGACCCGCTCCGCCTCGCCCGGTTTGCCGCCCGCGTCGGGGAAGTGACAGACCACCTCGCGGGCGAGGTCGGACGTCCGCAGCGGGGCGAGAAATGCTTCGACCCTGCGCTCGGCGGCCGCGGTATGCTCTCGGAGCTGCTCGGCGGTCAGGTCCCGAGCCGGTAGCTCGAGCTGCATCGCCTCGGCGGCCCGGTCCTGGGGGACGAGCTCGAACCAGAACGTCAGCGCGTCGAGGACGTGAGCATAGATCTCCTGGAGCGAAGGGTACGACGCCCCTCGGTCCTTCAGCCGCTCAGCGGCCGGGAGCGCGAGGATGGTCTCGAGGTACCGTCGGCGTTCGGCTGCGTTGAATCGGTAGAAGGTGCGGACGGTGTCGATCTCGCTCATCGTCCCGGAGGAGATCAGCACCGCCCATAACCCGGGGGAAGGGGTGATGAAACGCCGTTCAAGGTCTTACGGACCCGACTCGTGTCCCGTCGCGGCCCTGTCCATTCTTGAGGTCCGGTTCCGTCGGTCGCGCCGGGGGAGCCGCAGGTTCTGCCGGTCAGGCCGGGGTCGGTTGCGTGAGGGCCGGGAGACCCTTCAGTGCGCGAGCGAACACCTCGCCCCGGGGGGTGAGGTCCATGCCCGTCTCGCCGTTCGGCCGCTCCTCAATCAGTCCCTCGTCGACCGCGCGGGCCAGCCAGCCGAGGTGCTCCTTCGGCGGGTTCTCGACGTACGGCACGACGAGCAGCTGGAGGAACTGGCTGGCGGGTTGAGGGTCGGTCGAGAAGATCACGTGGGTGTGGGCCTGCCCGAGCGAGGCGAATGCGTCCGGGGCCTCGGCGACGGGGAAGCTGCCGAGGTCGTACGGGCAGAGACCCCGGTGGTAGAAGGGTCGCAGGGTGTCGAACCAATCCTCGTAGGCGAGCACCGAGGAGAGGGTGCGCCGGTTCAGAAGGCTCGGGATCGTGTCCCCGCACATCGTCGCCCCTTCCGGGTGGGCGGAGGCGAAGGCGCCGACGTCGTCGATCGGACGCAGGCCTTCCGCGGTGGGCCGGACGTGCGCGCGCTGGATGCGGCGCAACGCGCTCACCATCTCCGGGGCACGTTCGGTCAGGGCCTCGCGGTACAGCCGGATCATGTCGTCGTCCCCGGAGAATATCGCGGCGGCTTGGTGGCGGTCCTTGGCGCCCTTCAGAAAGCTCGCCATGTGGCGGGCGGCTTCGGGTCGACTGGCGTAGAGGTCGATCGAGTGGCTCCCCGGAGGCAGGTCTTCGGCGCTCGCGATCCATCGCATCATCGTTCCAACACCGTCCTATGGTCGCTGGTTCAGGCGGCCGCCCCCGCGACCGGCGCCTGCGACGTGTCAAACAGGTCCCGCACCATGCCCGCGAGTCCCTGCTGGACGGCGGTCGCCCGGCGCACGAACGCCCGCGGCTCCAGGCCGAACAGTTCGGCGAGGAGCCGGGCCGAGGGACCCGACGGCCCGTCAAACGCCCCGACGGAACACAGGAGGCCCAGGAACGCCCAGTCTTCTGGGTCGAGTCGGCCGTCCCCGGCCTCGCCGGCTTTCCCCGAGCGGACGCTCGTTGACGGCGGCTCCTCCCGGGCGGGGAACTTGCCTTCCAGTTCCGCGACCTCGTCCCGGGTCGCAAGGAGGTGGACCTCGGCGACGCCGTCGCGCGCGACGACGGGTACGAGGAGGTGAGAACGGAGCAGCTCCAGCGACTCGGTCGGGTGGGGAGGTGCGAGGGTGACCACGGAGACCGTCCGGCCGCGGTCGTCCAGGAGCATCATTCGGCGGCGGCCGAGGCCGCGCCGCTGGAGCTCTACCCAAACGGTATCGATCATGTCGAGGCCGCCGGGTGTCTCCGCGGTCGCCGCGATCGTGACCGACTGGTCGGGGGCGACGATGTACCCGTCGATCTCGGCAGCCTCCCCGGGGAACTGAGCCATCGGGTTCGGCTCCGGGTCGAAGAGTTTGCCCAGGGATACCGACAGCCGATGGTCGGTCCGGGGGTCGGGCGGCGACCCGGGAGAATCGCCTCCGCGGGATGATCGGGACCGCTTCGTGGCCGTCATGCCAACGGGCCTCCCCGGGTCTCGCCTAGGGCCGGGCCTGACGGTCGGGAGGACGGCCGAGGCATGCCGTACAAATCGATGGGCTGCGTATAAATACGCATTGTAGCGGGTTGGCCTACCGCCTCACGCCCTCGCGTCGCGCGCGGACGGAGGGAACGAGTGAGGGGCACCCTCAACCCCGAGCTGCGCGGGAGGGAGGCTGGGGGTTCCTGCCGGGCATCCGCCCAGAACACTGATGAGCCACCCAAGGGTCCCGACCCCGGAGCCGCCGATGCCTTCGCGGTCGGGACCCGGTCCACCGAAGCGACCGGAGCTCTACTTCTTCGCGACCACGATCGTGGTGGCCGACCGTCGGCGGTCGGTGGACTGGTACACCGACAAGCTGGGCTTCGAGGTGATCCAGGACCTCGGTCACTGGGTGACGGTCGGTCACAAGGGGGTGAATGGGCTCCTCCACCTGTGCCAGGGCTCGGAGATCGGCGAGGAGCTCTCTCCGGGCAACCAGGGGATCACTTTCCACGTTCGGGGAGACTTCGCCAAGCATTGCGAGGCCCTCGCCAAACGGGGGGTCCGGTTTGACGCCCCGCTCACCAAGCGGCCCTGGGGGATGTACGCCCGTATCGCGGACCCGGACGGGAACGTGATCACGCTCAACCCCGAAGACTGAGAGTCGAACCCTCGGCCAAGGGGGGCCCGCAGACCCCTTCGACCCCGTGGCCCGACTGCGGGTAACTTCCTTCTCGCAAATCCTGTTCTGCACCGCCACCGACCCGAGTGCCTACGCTGGATAGCCCGGCGGCCGGCCGACTCTCCAAACCGCTGCCGGAGGAGGGCGGGGCTCAAATCGCGACGTCCGCTGGGCCGGTCGTGGTCAGTCGGACCGTCCTGAGCCTCGCGGTCTATCAGGTGCTCGCGAGCAACCGGACAGGGGTCCTGGTCGTGTATGTCCCCCTCTTTTTGGTCGCGGCCCGGGGCGCGCCGGTCGCGACCGCGCTCCTCTGCACCTCGGTCGCGTGGCTCGGCAGCAGCCTAGTCGGTCCTCTCGCGGGGCGGCTGTCCGACCGGGTCGGGCGCCGCAAGCCGTTCCTCGTGGCCGGGGAGCTCGGGGCGCTCCCCTTCTATCTCGCCGTCCCGTTCCTCCCAGGCTACATCGACGCCGGGGTCGCCTTCGTGGTCGGCACGACGGTGCTCGGGCTCGGGTCACCGGCGCTCAACGCCTTCATCTCGGATGTCAACCGGCTGCGCGAGCGGGGCGGGTCGTACGGGTTCCTCAACGCGGCCTCCGGGGCGGGGTCGATCATCGGCTTCCTCGCGGTGGGGATCCTGGTGTCGACCCTGGGGCTCGACTACCTGTTCTACTTCGCGTCGGCCGTCATGGCGAGCGTGGCGATGTACGTCCTTCTCGCCGTGAGGGAACCGCCCCCGGCCGCGGCTCCAACCGCCACGTCGCCCTTGCGTCTCGGCCCCCTCCTCGCCTTCTCGACCGCGGTGTCGATCCGAACGCTCGCGGTCGGCGCGGTCGGCTCCTTCGTAGCCATCTGGGTGGTGACGCTAGGCGGCGACCCGTTCGACGTCAGCTTGGTGGCCGTGACCGGTCTCCTCGTCGTGACGTTCGCCGCGTCCAGCGCCGGACGACTCATCGACCGTCGTGGGGAATGGGGGGGCCTGGTGTGGGGCACGGTGACCCAGACGGCCTCCTGGGTGGTCTTTCTGCTCGCCACCACGTGGCTCCTGCTCCCGGGCGCGCAGGTCCTGAACCAGATCGGCTACGTACTCGCTTCCCCCGCGATGCTCGTCTGGGTCTCGCGGGTCGCTCCGCCGGATCGACGAGCCGAGTGCCTGGCAATCTTCGCCTTGATCAACTCCGGTCTGTGGAGTCTGGGACCTTCCGCGGGCGCGTGGGCCTACACGGTCGGGGGCGGTCACGGGGTGTTCCTGTTCTCGATCGCGGTCACCCTCGCCTCCTTCGCGGCGATTGGACTCTTCCAGCTGCACTATCGGGGTCGGGTCGAGGCCGCGACGTCGCTCCCCCCGACAGTGCCCACGTAGGGCCGCCTCCCTCGATCGTTGCCGAAGGCCAAGCTCGAGTGGATTCAGGGAAGGTCAAATGAGGGGTACGGTGAAGCTGAGAGTGCCGGAAACTCGAACCGTTTGGGCCGTGGCGTTGACGAATCCAAACTGGTAATTCTCCGCCCGAAAGACAAAGAGGTGCCCGGATCCGCTCGCGCCGGTGGACGAGTAGATCGCCCCGCCGGACGGTCCCAGCAGCGTGAACGCCACAGCCCGCCCGCTTTCGGTGTGCCAAGAGAAACTGAACCGGCCGGATTGCGGTGGCGTGTACGTCGTGTAGTGGGGTGCGGTCAGGTCGCCGGAGTTCGTGACGGTGGCCGAGTAGGAGGACGTCTGCGCGACCGGTACCGTGCTGGCGAGGAACACCACGATCAGCACCGCCACGATGACCCCGAGGACCGGAAAGCGAGCGCCGGCGGCGAGGCCCGGGAACCCTGGTTCGTCCACGGCCACCCCGAACTTGCCAGGACTAGATGTATCTGTAGTACGCCCCCGAGGGGGCGGTCGCGGTGGGCCGGGGTGCCGGCCTCGGGCGTCGCGCGCAAAATCAGCGACCCGAGCGAGTACTGCCGTCGTTCCCCCGAGACCTGGCGGGGGGCTGGTGCCTAAATAATCCGGTGACAGCCTCTCCACGATGCCGAACCCCGGCGAGTCACCTGAGGAGGCGTTCGTGCGGAAGAGCGTCGACTCCTCACGGCGGATGAGTCACGCCTGGAAGAACATCGGCGTCGGCGGCAAGGTCTTCCTCGTCTTCCTATACACCGGCTACGCGCTGCCCTTCATCTTCCAGATCGGGATCTTCGTGTACGTCTTGGTAGTGATCTATCCCCTCACGGTCACGTTCAGCGAGTGGCTGGGGACCCTCGTCACCCTCTTCGCATTCCTCACGGTACTCGCGTTCGAGATCCGATACTTCTGGGGATTCCTGGTCCAGCTCGTGATACCGATCGAAGAGCCCTGAGGTCGAGGGACGACCAGATACCCCACCCCGCTCGGGGGTTAGGAGGGGGGGTGCTGTCCTGGACGAGAAACTCGACTCGAGCGGATCTGCAGCGGCGACCTCGACGTACTACGGTTGTCGGGGAGGCGAAGGCGCCTGCGAGGGAGGGGGGGAGGGAACAGAGGGTGCGGAACTCCCGGAACTCGGACCAGATGCAGGGGTCGTCGCCGTCGTCGGACCGCCCGACTTTTTCCGTCGCTTCATCAGGAGGAGAACCACCACCACCACGACCACCACGACGATCGCAAGGATGATCCACGTGAGCAGCCCCGACGGGGAACTCGGGCTGCTGGTGGGGGAGGAGGAGGCGACGATCGTCACGACCGTGCTGGCGTTGTACTCCTTCGCCTCGTAGCTAGCGTGCACTGTCGCGAGGACCGTCCCCGGGGTGGCCCCCGCCGTCAGCGCGACGTTCGCACCGCCGGTGGAGTTCAGCTGGGCGTCGGAATTATTGAGGGTCCAGCTGTAGACGATGCTCGACGCCGGGCATGCATTCGGCGCACATGTGGCGACGGCGCTTAGGTCGACCAAACCACCGGTCGAGACTGACGGCGTCGCGGGGGAAACGCCCACGCTCGCGACCCCTTCGATGGTGAGATTCGCGGTCGCGTGGACGGTGGTGCCGTTGAGCTCTGCGGCCACGGTCACCGCGACACGGCCCAGGCTCATGCCGGCTACCGCCGTCGTCGTCGCGCCCGAGGTGGGACTCGGCGCCGCCAGAGAGTTGTTGGCCGTCCACTCGAAGGTCACTCCCGAGGATGGGCAAGCCCCCGGGGAGCAGGTCGGCGTGGCGGTGAGCGGGACAGAGCCTTCGGCCCCGAGCGTCGCGGTGGTCGGGCTGACCGTCACGGAAAGGATTGCCGTCGCGGGAGCGATGATCGCGACGGAGCCGCCGACCTGGTTCGGCACGTACACCAGGCCGTTGAGGGGGTCGAGGAAGAGAGAGTACGGGGCAAAGCCCACGGTGAGGTTACCCAGCAGCGTGAACGAGGTTGCGGCGATCACCGACACTACGTCGTCGTTGAAATTCGACACATAGACGTACCCGTTCGCAGGGTCGTAGGTGACGCCCCAGAGCCATTCCGCCAACGGAATCGAGGCGACCACCGTGTCCGAGGAGACGTTGATCACCGACACGTTGCCGCTCAGCTCGTTGGTGACAAACAGCAGGCTGTTCGACAGGTCGAGGGCTAGTGCCGTGGGGGTGAGCCCGACCGGGATGTTCGTCACGATCGCGTCGTCCGACCCGTCGATGACCGTGACGTTCGCCGAACTGCGGTCGGTCACGTAGAGGAAGCCGTTGTCCGGATCGAAGACGATGTCCCAGGGGGTGTAGTACGGTGCGGGAAGTTGGATCGTCGCGTGAACGAGGTCGGTCGTTGCGTTCACCACGGTGATGTTGTTGCCGTTATAGTCGGCGACGAAGAGGTAGCCGTTCCGGCTGTCGAACGCCACGTCTCCCGGGGTGCCGGAGATCGGGATCGCAGGGCCCACCTGGTACGTGGTTGCATTCATCGGCGTAAGCGCATCGTATGAGCCACCGGTGATGTAGAACTCCCCGTTCGCCGGATCGTAGGCGTCCCCGTCGGGGTAGGTCGCAAACGGGAACTCCGTTACTTCTTGGTTCGTCGATCCGCTCAGAACCGTGTAGCTGTAGTTGCCGCCCTCGTTGCCGATGAGGACATTGTCGTTCAAGGGGTCCACGAATCCGCCGCCGGGGTAGGCGCCGAGTTGAACCGTGGCCAACGATGCACCCGTAGTGGCGTCCAGGACCGTCACGTTCCACGAGCCGGCGTCGGTGACGAAGAGTTTGCCCGTCCCAGGGTCGAACGCCGCGCCGACCGGCTCGGTCCCCGTCCCGAGCGACACCGCTCCGCTGTCGCTCGTCCCGTTGAACGCGGTCACGTCGTCCGAATCGTAGTCCGTCACGTACAGGTAGCTGTTGACACTGTCAAACGCCAGCTCGAGGGGGAAGCTTCCCACGCTGACCGCGCCGACAACGACATTGGACGCCGTGTCGACGACCGTCACGTTGTCGGAGTCGGGGTTCACGACGTAGGCGTAGCCGTTCTGGCCGTCGATCGCCACCGCGGTGGGAAACCCCCCGACCGGGATTGTCGTCACGATCGCAAAGCTCGAACCGTTGATCACGGTAAGCGAGTCGGTCTGAGGGTTCGTTGCGTAGACGTATCCGTTGCTGCTGTCGTAAGCGATGCCGTAGGTTTCCGCTCCGATGGGGATGGAGTAGGCATCCATCTGGGTCGTGCCGTTAATCACGGAGACGTTCAATCCACTGCCCTCGCCCGCGACAAAGACGTAGCCGTTCGCGGTGTCGACGGCCGACTCGAGGTCGTCCGACCCGACGGGAACCGCGGCGACCTCGGTGTGCGTAGTCCCGTTGATTACCGTCACGTTGGCCGAAGCATAGTTCGCGACGTACACGTCGCCATTCACGGGGTCGTAGGTGACTCCCCAGGGCTCGCCCCCGCCGGTCAACCAATCGACCACGTGGTCGGTGGTGGCACCGATGATGGCGATGTTGTCGCTATCCGTGTCGGCGACGAACACTTCGCCGTTCGCCGTATCGACCGCCGCGCCGTTTGCATACTCGCCCGAGTACGTGTGGGCATTTCCGGGGAGGAGGGTGCCGTTCACCAGGTCAAACGTGTTGATCACGGACCCAATGTCCACGGGATCGGTCGAGGGAGACGCGCTGGGCGCCTCGATCGATAGGTCGAGGGGCGCGGCCACGAGGCGGCTGGGGGCGGAGAATCCGAGGCCCGGCGACGAGGCCAGCACGAGTCCAAGCACCGCCATCAGAGTCACGGAAGCGACGACGATTCCGAGCGTGCGGGGCCCGGGGGCGATGAACGACATGGTCGCGGGTGGGCTCCTGAGGGGATAGACCTTCCCCTTTCGACCCAGTCCGCCGTCGAGGGCAGGACTGCCCCGATCGCGACGCCCTCCGAGGGCAGGTTAGATGGACCCGTTCTTCACCTCGAAACCACGCCGGGCGCTGAGGGTAGGTGGGCGGTACTGCCCCCCCGCCGTTTAACCAGCCGAGAGTGGCCGCCTCGCCATTTCTCCGACGTAAACCATGGGTCGGGGGAGGAGACGTCCCGTTCCTCAGCGTCTCGAAAGGTCAGCTGGTCGCTCGAGTAGGGCCTGCTGGCGCAATTTGGAACGCGTCCATCACCGACCGCTCCGGTGATCCGGGGGGCCCATTGCCGTTACCCAAAGATTCTTGGAGGGAGCGTTCCATCCGGCCAGAATGGGGCCTGCCCTATCTAGCTCTCGTCTACCCACCATCGCCTTGATTCTAATCCTGTGCTTTGTGCTGGTGCTCGAGCTGGGTGCTGTCGGCGTCTCCCCCAATCGCTCCACATCGGAGCTCGCGGTGGCCGTGGAGCCCGCGGCGGGTCAGACGGACAAGGTCATCGCGACCATCTCGGACGTGAGCTCGCCGACGACCGGGACCTTCGACCCGGCGAGCGGTGATGTCTACCTCCCCGACACTACCCTAGGATTGGACTCCGGATCGAACGGGACCAATCTGACGGTCATCGACGGGGCGACCAACGCGGTCAGCAGCGTGATCAACCTAGGTCCCGATGCCTACTACGAGACCCCGACCTACGTCCCCTCGAACAGCGAGCTGTACGTCTCCGACCAGAACGGGTCGACGCTCACTATCAACAATGTCACGGCGTTCTCGGGGACGGACACCCTCGTCGCGAACATCGACACCGGGAACGCGTCCTGGCCGACGACTCCCGTCTACGATCCGGTAAACAAGTACCTTTACGTCGCCGATCAGAACACGTTCACGTTCGACGCCGCCTACGACAACGTCTCCGTGATCAACACGGCGACCAACAGCGTCGTTACTCAGATCCCGGTGGGGCTCGGGCCCGACTCGGGAGTCTACGACCCCGCCGACGGGGACATCTACGTGCCGAACTTCGATTTCGGTAGCGGATGGAATCTCAGCATCATCAACGCGAGCTCGAACACCGTCATCGCCACGCTCTCGGGACTCAGCTCCCCCATCACCCCGGTCTACGACCCCGTCAACCAAGAGGTCTATGTCCCCGGCGGCGGCCTGAACTCCTCGAACATCACCGTGATCAAGGGGACGTCCGTCGTGACGACGATCGAGGTCAATTCCCTCGACACGGGCGACCTCGTTACGCCGGTGGTCGACCCGGTCAGCGGGGATGTCTTCGTGACCCTCTACGCCACGGGTGGGATGGAAGTGCTGTCCCCCGCCAACGCGGTCGTGACGACGATCTCCATCGGGAGCCTAAACTCGTTCTACAACCATCCGTCGACCTACGACCCCGCCAACGGGGAAGTATACGCTCCAGGGTACAGCTTCTACGGCGGGACCGGCGGGGTCTTCGCCATCAACGCCACGACCAACACGGTCACCGCCCTGATCGACGTCGGCGGGGCCCCCCAGACCCCCGTCTTCGATCCCGCCAACGACGAACTCTTCGTCCCGAACGAGGACACCAACAACATCAGCGTGATCGGGGGCGGTCCGTTCACCCACACGTCGAAACCCGGGACGTACACCGTCACCTTCACCGAGACGGGCCTGACCTCGGGTGCGTCGTGGAATGTCTCCTTCAACGGGACGAACCAGGAGGGGACGAGCTCCTCCATCGTCTTCAGTGGGTTCGTGAACGACTCCTACCCGTACGTGCTCGGTTCCTTCGGTGACGCGAAGACGTGCACGCTGGATACGACCCCTACCTCCGGGATGATCAAGGTATCCGGAGCCCCCGTGAACTTCGACGTGTCGTTTACTTGCACCGGGGGCGGAGGGGGCGGAGGCGGCAGCGGCGGAGGGAGCCCGTCGACGTTCCTAGGCCTCGCCGGTGACGACGGGTACTTCCTCCTCGGCGGCATCGTCGTGGTCGCCGGCGTAGTGACCGTCGTGGTGGTCAAGTTACGGCCTCGCGGCCCGAAGCGCGGTTCCTCGTTCGGCGCACCTCAGGGCGCCGGCGGTCCCTGGACACCCCCCCGAGGCGGTTCTCCGCCCCCGCCTCCTCCTCCCTCCGGGGGTTGGCCCCCGCCTCCGCCGCCACCTCCCCCTCCCCCGTAGAGCGGGCCCGCGACCTCTAACCGGGTATTCCCCACTCCTAGCTGGAACTGCAGGGTCCGATCCACCCTGGGACCCCTGATGGGGTCGCCGGCCGCCCCGCCCGGTCCTTGGCCCTCCCACGGGGGCCACTACCACACCCGCGATCCAACCCCCGACCGCCCCCGTTCGGGCCCCTCCGGAGCCGCACGGGAGGAAATTCCCCTCGAGAAAATGATGGAGGTGTCCATACTCTCGCTGTTTGACGAAAGGGGGCATCAGCGCCCACTGACCAACCTTCGCCTTCGGCTCGGGTCGGCCCGTGGACGCCGATTCCGCCGGATCTACACGGCAGCCGCCCAGCGACAGCGTACGCTCCCGGACCCACCAGGCGGCCGCCCGCCCTGAGCCGAGGTCCGGCGAAGGGCGGCTCCGAGCTCGAGTCAATCCTCCGGCCGCCCGGTCAGGGTCATGGAGCACCAGGGGCCCCCTAGCTTACGAGCAGACTCACTTTGCGGGGTCTGGGGACACTCCCCTCCTCGCTGCTTAACACGGCGGGGGCACGAGGACCCCGACCACTTCCCCTTCGTTGAACCACCGAGGGCCGAGCACTTCACCCCCCTGCGCAACCCGCAAGACTATCGGCCCGGCCTTTCTGCGGTCCGTCGGCACGGTGGACGAGATCGAGGGCCGACTGCTTCGCCTTCTCGAGGAGCTGACCCGCTGGGAGCGCGGGCGAATTGACCTGCGCCGGGGCGCGCTCGGCGCTCTTCTGGTAGTCCTTCCCCTCGTCATCGGCTATTTGGTTGGCCTGGCCGAGGCGGCTGTCCTCGTCTCGGTCGGCGCCCTGAACCTCCTCCTGGTCGAGGCCCCGAAGCCGGGAAGGACCCCCGGCCGCACCCTCCTGGTCGCCGTCGGGGTCAACGCGGTCGCATTTGGCGCGGGTACGATCGTCGGCTTGCTCCCGCGGCTCGTCGAGCTCCCGTTTGTCGCGGTCGGCATCTTCGTCGCCCTCTTGGGTTCCCGATGGGCTACGTGGCAGAACGCGAGCTTCATCGCCGCCGTGATGTTCGTGTTCGCTGTCGGCGTGCCGCCGACCACCGAGATTGGGATACTGCTTCGTCCGTCGGCGGTGCTGCTGGGCGGGGTTTGGGTGGTCAGCACCCTCGCGGTGCTCAACATGCTCCGCTCCAGTCCCGAACGGGATGTGTTCAGCCCGCCAGTGCCCTCACCCCGGATCGATCTCGCGAGCAGCCGAGCCCGGAACCGCCACGCCGCGGCCGTTGCCATCACGGCGACCGCGGGCTTGTGGCTCGGGCTCGTCCTGGGGCTCCCACGGGACTACTGGGTCATGCTGACGGTGCTGGTCGCGCTCCGACCCGACCTCGCGGCGACCGTGAGCTACAGCGCGAGCCGGGGCGCGGGGACGGTCGTCGGCGCGGCGGGCGCCTTTGCGGTGACGACGCTGACCTCGAGCCCCGGGATCTTGTTCCCCGTCCTCGGCGCCACCACCTGGCTCGCGCTCGCCACGCGGAGCGTGAACTACCTCGTGTATGCGGTCGGGATCACCCTGACCGTGATCCTGCTCCTCAACCTGGCTTACTCCGGCGGCCCCTCGCTCGCTGTCACTCGAGTCATCGACACGGTGATCGGGGGAGCGCTCGCGCTCGTCGCGGCCTTCCTCCTCTTCGAGGTAGGCCTCGCGAAGCGCAGCTCCGGTTCAGCGGGTCGAACGAGTTGACGTCCCTCGACGCCAAGGCCGGGGACCCCTGCGGGAGCCGAGCCGTCCTCGGTCGGCCCGCCCTCCCGTCCGTCCCGCCCCGCTCCGCGGGGATTCCCACAGGTACCCCGTGAACTGTCGGACGTTGTTCCATCTTGTGCTTCCCGGCGCGGGATCGCCCCAGGCGTCGGAAGGTCGAGTCGCTCCTTGGGTTGCGGCGGGACGCACGCGCCTTGCCCCCACGCCCGGGTCGATCTCGGGCTCGCTAAGAGAAGGGTGGGTGCGTGGTTGCCCGTCTCAGAACTTCGCCTCGGGCGTCCTCAGCAATCGACTACCTGGAGCCCCATTGCTCTCGCCGACGCCGCGAGAGAACGGTCCTTCGTCACAAGGGTGTGACCGGAGGCCAACGCTTGACCTGCGATCATGACGTCCGGGGCACCCGGGGACTTTCCGGCGCGCAGGAGCTCGGCTCGCAACTCGCCTGCCTTTCGGGCGGCGTCGAGGTCGAACCCCTCGAGCGGGATCTGGCGGAGAAGGATCTCCAGTCGAACCCGGTCTGCCCGCGACTTCGAAAACTCCACCCCCGACAACGCCTCGAAGACCGCCACGGTGCTCAGCGACGGAAGCAACCCGTCCCCCTCCAGGCGATCGAGGAGCGCCTGGGTTCGCCGGTCTCCCCGGAGGAGCTCGATGAGGACGCTAGTGTCCAGAGTTATTCCCACGTCCGCGCCCCAGCTTCTTGATGTGCAGACGTTCGAGCGGAGCTTCGGCCTCTCGCATCCGTTGGATCGCCCGGTGGACCTCTCGTGCTTCGGACCGCGTCAGGAATCCTGCCAGGGACCGATACGTCGGTCTGGACCCCATGAGTAGTCGAGTGACGGTCACGGAGAAGCTCTCCCCTGGTCGCTTGGCTGCCTTGAGGAGCTCGTAGGCCGAGTCCTCGAGGGACACCGTCTTGCTCCCCATTGGTCTATACATCTACACACGTGTATATGTCGACAGCCCCCGGCCTAGCCCTGCCGCTGGAGAGGATGCGGATCTTGAGGCAGGGGGCATCATGGCGCTCCAGGGCCCCTCCCCGTCCCGGCGGACGGGTCGCGCAGGGGTTGGAGACACTGTGGTCGGGCCGCCGAGCAAATTTTACAAGACTTTATATAATTGTTAACTTCTGTTAAACGCGTGCGGAACGCTCGGGCGACTCCCGCGATGTACTTCCTTGGGGTGCGCCTCACCCCCGAAGAAGCGTCGCTCCTCGAACAGTTCCGAGTGGCGAACGACCTGCCGAACCGCTCCGAAGCGGTTCGAGCGCTCGTCCGGGGCGCGGGCGGTGCACCCGCGTCCGAGGTCGAGCTCCCGGTGACGCTGCGCGCGGCGCTGGACGAGGTCGTCGAGGAGGGCTACGCCCGGGACCTGGACGGTGCGATCACGACCGTCCTCACGCTCGGGCTGGGGGAGTTGGCGCGGACCCACGTCGAACGGCTCGGAGCGCTGCGCGAGCGCGCGCGCTCGTCGGCCGACCGACGGAAGGAGCGCAAGCGAGCGGACCGCGAGGGTCGGGGACTCCTCGGGCGATAGTTCTCGGGAAAAAACGGGGCTGGAACATGGAATCGATCGCCATCGCGTGGAGCGAGCGGAGCGGGTTTATCTGCCGACTGTGCCGTCAGGACGCCAAGCATAATGAGGTGCTGCACATCTCGTATTGCCCCGTCCACGGTCTGAGCTCTCCCTTGGACCAGCTGCCGTGGCGGCCGGAGGCGAGATCATCCCGCGTCTCTATACCCGTACCGGCGACGACGGGACGACCGGCCTCGCCCATGGTGCGCGCGTAGCCAAGGAATCGCTCCGCATCGACGCCTACGGGACCGTCGACGAGCTCGGCGCCCAGCTCGGTCGGCTCGAGGCCGGGCTCCCCTCCTCCCTGGACGAG
>Ga0335078_10001886_pt1 | contig 31756 bp, 27 predicted proteins | sample Lox_Sample_32_FD_206711 | JGI IMG/M metagenome (GOLD analysis project Ga0335078, IMG submission 206711) | Soil microbial communities from Loxahatchee National Wildlife Refuge, Florida, United States - Lox_Sample_3.2 | ecosystem: Environmental > Terrestrial > Soil > Wetlands | place: USA... | reverse complement strand
AGCGGACCAGGGACTACCTGGCGCAACGCCGGGTCTTCGGGAAGCCGCTGCTGGCCAACGACCACGTCGCGTACCGGCTCGCCGCGCTGTCGGCCGAGCTCGACCTGGTACGCCACTACAACTACGCGTGCGCCGACGCCTACCTGCGCGGAGAAGACACCACCCGGTTCGCCACGATCGCGAAGATCGCCGTCGGCAAGCTTTCCCGGGAGATCGCCGACACCTGCCTGCAGTTCCATGGCGGCATCGGCTACATGGAGGAGACCTGGACGGCCCGGTTCTACCGGGACAGCAGGCTGGTGAGCATCGGCGGCGGCGCGGACGAGGTCATGCTGAGCCTGCTCGCCCGCCTCGACGGGTTTACCGCCTGAGCGGCGCCGCGGTCAGCCGCGGACCGCCGCGCTGGCGGCGATGGCCGAACCCCGCGCGCCGGCCATGTCCAGGTCGGGGACCAGGGCGACGGCCGCGACCCGCACCTGCTCCTCGCGCAGGATGGTGTGCTCGCGGACCCGTTCCAGGAACCAGTCCCGGAAGTGCGGCGCCGCCTCGACCACCCCGCCGCCGACGAAATACACGTCCGGGTCGGTGTAGTTGGCGGCGATCGTGAACAGGCGCCCGACCGCCACCGCCTGCTGCCCGAAGATCCCGAGCGCCAGAGGATCACCCGCCTCGCCGTAACCGCGGACCAGCTTGGCCGCCGTGCTTGGGCTGATACCCGCGAGCTCGTGGTCCGGGAAGCGAGTCAGCCAGTACGGCAGCAGGTTCTTCTCGATCCCGCTCAGCGAGGCCACGCTCTCGGCGTCGGCGGACAGGCCGCAGTTGCAGGCAGGCACCGGCTGGCCGGGACCGAGCAGCCCGTCCATGGGGATCCAGACATGTCCCAGCTCCCCCGCCATCCCGGCCGCGCCGCGCACGACCTGGCCGCTCTCGATCACCCCCCCGCCAAGCCCGGTGCCTACGATCACGGACACCGAGGAGCGCCGTTCTGCCTGCTCGGGGCCGAAATGCACATGGTGGGCGTAGAGCGCCGCCGCGTTGGCGTCATTGTTATACAGAACGGGTAGTCCGATCCGCGATTCCAGCGCCTTGCGGACATCAAAGCCGCACCAGTCGGAATTGCCGAAGTTCGTGGCGCCCTTGGCCGCGATCACGCCGTCGGCGCTGACCGGGCCCGGCGTGTCCAGGCCCACGGCGCGGACCGTGTGCCGCGCCGTGCCGGTAAGTTCGAGGACCTGCTCCAGCGACCGGGCCAGCGCCTCGATCGCCTTCTCCGGGCCCTCGCGCACGTAGCTGGGCGACTCGATCAGCCGGTCGATCAGGAACCGGCCCTCGGAGTCGAGCACCGTGGCGTTATTCGTCGTCCCGCCGTTGTCGAGGCCGACCACAACCCACGGACCGGGATGTTCCATCCCTCGCCTCCTCGACCGACGGGCCCCCGCAAGCTGCGCGGGAGGGCCGGGCAGGCTTACGGCGTCGGTGGGTAGACTACCGGCCCGATCAGGCTGGCGGCATGGGTGGCGAGGCCGTCCGCGCAGCGCCGCACGAAGCGGCGCGCAAACCGCCCGAATCAGCCATCCTGTCGGGGGGCGGTCGCGCGGGTGTCGAAAACCGCCAGCACGCTCCAGGTCCGACCGCTACCTGAGCGGCTGCCGCGGCGTCTGGATAAATGAACCAGCGTGAAGGAGCGAGGCCCATGCCAGAGCAGGGGGTGAGCGATGGCGGTACCGACGCCCGGGCAGAGTACTGCGAGTTCGCCACGGCCCGCGCCAAGCAGCTTTTCCGGGTCGCGTTCTTGATGTGCGGGGACTGGCACGAGGCTGAGGATCTGGTGCAGATCACGCTGGCGAAGCTGTTCGTCGCCTGGAACCGGGTCCGCAGGCAGGACAGCGTAGAAGCGTACGCGCGCAAGGTGATGGTCAACGCCTTCTTGTCCCAGCGGAGGCTGAGGCGCTCCTCGGAGCTGCCCACGGGGGACCTCGCGGAGAGCATCTCCCCGGGGGTCGACGCGGATCTGCGGCTCACCCTGGTGGCGGCTCTCCAGCAGCTTCCGCCGCGCAGCCGGGCCGTGGTCGTCCTGCGCTACGTCGACGATCACAGCATCGAGTCGGTGGCCGGGCTGATGGGCACCACCCCGGCCGCGGTGAAGAGCCTGAACACCCGGGGCCTGGCCCAGCTCCGGGAATTGCTGGTCGGCGAGCAGCAGGAACTGTTCCAGCGATGACCGACGCGGACGCGCCTGGAGCCGGCCTGGTGACCGAGAGCGATATCGCCGACCTCCTCGAGCGGGTGGCACAGGACCTGGACCCGGCGGTCGGATTGATCGTCGCCAAGGCGGAGCAGATGAGCCGCCGCATGCGGCTCCGCCGCAGGGCCTGGATCGCCGCTGGCTGCGGCCTCGCGATTGCGGCGGCGGCTGGCGTGGGCCTGGCCGGAATTTCCCTGGCGCGCCCGCCGCTGACGCCGGCCGTGGCCGCGGGCAGCCACGGCGCAGCGGGCAGCCACGGCGCAGCGGGCAGCCAGGGTACCGCGGGCCGGGGAACCGCGTCCGCCGCCGGCTGGCACCCGCCCGGCCGGGCCGGCGGCAAGTCACGCGGACCGCTGACCGCGGTGAGCCCGGCCGCCCTGATGACCCGCCAGCAGATGCTCGTGACGCTGCGGCGCCTGCTGCCCGCCGGGGGAATCCTCTCTGACCCGCAAACCAGCACCGGGCCGGGCAGTCTCGAGATTGATTACAACGACGGCAAGGGCGCCGTGGACCTGAGAATCTCGGTGATGCCGACCGCGGCCTACAGCGAGCAGGTCGTGGACTGCCCGCGCCCGCTGTGGACGGACGAGGGCCCCCGCCCGGCCTTCGCGCTGCCGGTCAGCTGCACGAGGCGGATGCTGGCAGACGGCAGCATCGAGCGCGACGCCGTCATGTACGCCGATGGCAGCGGTTTTTACGGCTACGACATCTACGACCGGCGGCCAGCGGGGATCACCGTGTTCATCCAGGTCGGCAACGGGACCGACCACACCGTGCCGCAGGTGGACCGGGCCAGGCCGCCAGGCTCGATGGCCGAATGGCGAGCGGTCGCCGAGAATGCGGCGTGGCGCCTTTAGCCCGAGCGGCCGGCCGGGGCCGCTGGCTGGTCCCGGTGACAGCTGAGGTTTCAACGAGAGGAGATCGCGGATGGCGCGCACCCGGATGGTGGTCGGTGCCCTGGCGGTACCGGCGGCGCTGCTGGTTGCCGCATGCGCCGCTGCAGGCCGCCCGGCCAGCGGTACCCCCGCAGGCTCGCCGTCAGCCACGCCCGCGCCGGCCCCGGTGTCAGCGACCGCGGCCGGCGCCGGCCCGGCGGCCACGTCCCCGGCCGGCGCTGCCCCGCCCACCGCCAGCGCCACGGCCACCACATCTGGCTGTGCCGCTCTGGCCGCTCACACCTTCCTGCACGTCACTGCGGCGAAGGCCGCCGCCGACGGCTCGCTGACCCTGACCGGCAACCCGGCCAGCCTGGTCTGCGGCGGGGCCGACGACCTCCATTACGATTTCACCACGGCCACGGTGACCGGGCACGTGATCCCCCGGGCGTCCATCATGGTCTTCCCCCTGCCCGCCATGCGCCAGGTGGCCATCGACCCGGATCAGCTAGCCGCATACCTGGCAGGCGACAAGGACACGCGCATCTTCCTGGTGACCGGGCCGCTCAGCCGGATCACCAGCCTTCAAGAGGAGTATCACCCGTAAGCTGGGCGCCGGGCAGCCGCAGGCCGGCCGGCGGGTGCCCGGCCGGGCACGCTACTGCGGCGATCAGCGCAGCGGGCCGTCAGCGCCGTCGGCCTGGTCCAGGACGCTGACCGGATCACCGACCCGGATGGCGCTGCCGCTCCCGGCCGAGTCGGGGATCAGGTTGACCCCGAACCAGACCGCGCCGTCCCAGCGGCGGAACTGCGCCAGCGTCGTGATCGGCTCCTTGCCCTTCGCCGCCGTGTCGGGATCGACGGTGGTCATCACGCACCGGTCGCAGCCCTTCACGCAGCGGAACGTCATTTCGCCGATCTGCAGCAGCCGCCAGCCGTCCTCGGCCCAAGCGGCTGCACCCGCGACGACCACGTTCGGCCGGAACCGCCGCATCGGCAGCGGGCCGGCCGCGGCCCTCGGGCTCGCGGCAATCCGCTCGTTCAGGTCGCCCAGCGACTCCCGGGCCGCCAGCAGGAGCGGGTAGCCGTCGGCGAACGAGACCCGGTCTTGCTCCCGGCTGTAGCCCGGATCGAGCCGCCGCCGCGTCGGGTCGTCCAGGTACACCAGCCGCACCGGCTCGCCCACCACGTCGCTGAACCATGCGTCCGCCTCGGCGCTGGCCGGCGCGGCGAGGAGCTTGCTCTTCCACACGATGACCGGGATCAGCTCGTCGCCGTCCGGGATGAGCACCGTCAAGTCGGGCATGGCGGGCCCGGTCAGCCGGAGGAAGCCGTCCGCAACGTGCGGCGTGACCAGCAGCAGGCGAGGGCGCTCCCGGGCGGTCACCACCTCGCCGCCGGGGTCCACGATCATCCAGCGTCGGTCCCCGGCCAGACCCCACGGCTCCACGGGGACAGCCGGCAGCCGCTCGCCCCGGCACGACTTGACCGGGTAGCGATACAGGTCTGTCACCATCAGCGGCATGGGATCGGAGCCTAACGAAGCCTGCGTCGCGTCAAGGTTAACCATGATTGCAACGGGGTTAACAGCACGGACCCGATCCCGCGGCGGCCGCACAGCGTAAATGATCGTGGTCGACTGATGCTTGGGCAGCCCGGGATAACGTGGGAGCCACAGGGGACCAGATCCGGAAGCCACCCAAGTGAATCATGAACCACGGGGCGCGGTGCGCCGCAGCCAGCGCAGCTGGCTGCGGGTACGCGGCTTCCTCAATGCCCGCCGGCACGAGCTGGGCAGCGCCGCGCAGGAGCTGTATCCAGCATCGCGGCGGGTCGAGGGCACACCGCTGCTCGCCGCCCCGCAATGGCTTCCCGCCAGGCCCGTCCCGCTGGAGGACGTCGCGCTGTCGTGGCACCCGGGCCGGTCCGGCCGCCGCGTCGACGGCACCGGACCGCAGTTCGCCGCCGTCCTCCCGCTGCGCGACGACGGGAAACGGTTCGGCTGCTATGCCGCCGCGCTCGGCGCGCTGAGCCGGCCCGGGCTCTTCGAGGACCGCGCCTGTTACCGGCTCATCGGCGCGCAGACGATGCCGGAGGGGACGGAGCTGGAGTTCAGCCAGGGCCGGTACTTCGAAGTGATCAACCTCTGCGAGGCCGTCGCGCACGAGTACGCCGCGGCAACTCTCGCCGGCGGCGGTCCGGCCCGGCCGCCGGCCATGGACGGCCTGCCGCTGCGGTCACTGGCCGGCGATCCCACCGACCTGCGCCGGCGGCCCACGATGGTCGCCGTCGCCACGCTGGTACTGCGAGCCGACCGGGCCCGCGGCGAGGCGGCGATGATCCTGCACTGGCGGGATCCGGCACGGGTCGCCAGCGGCGGCGGCCTGTACCAGGTCGCGCCGGTCGGGGTGTTCCAGCCGTCGCACGATGCCGGGTGGAACCAGGCCAACGACTTCAGCCTGTGGCGCTGCATCGTCCGCGAGCTAGCCGAGGAACTGCTGGGATCCAGCGAGGACTATCACAGCGACACAGCGCCGATCGACTACGAGCGCTGGCCGCTGTACACCGGGCTGGGCAGGGCCCGGCGGGCCGGGACGCTGCGGTTGTACTGGCTGGGCCTGGGCGCCGACCCGCTGACGCTCGCGGCTGACATGCTGTCGGTCGCGGTCTTCGACGCCGGCCTGTTCGACGCCACCTTCGCCGGCCTGGTGTCCGCCAACGACGAAGGCCGCATGGTGACCGGCGGGCCCGCGAGCACGGTGGCCGCTGGCGTCCCGTTCCGGGAAGAGAGCATTGAACGCTTCACGACCAGCGAGCCCATGCAGCCCGCCGGTGCCGCGCTGCTGCGTCTCGCCTGGCGGCACCGGGACGCCCTGGTCGGGTGAGGAGCCCCGGCGGCTAACCGCGAGCGTCGCGAGTGCTCGGCGATGACCGGCAGCGCGCGCCCGAAAGACGCCAGGCTCTTGCCCTCCTCTCCGGACAGCACGCGGTAGGTGGTGACGAACGGGAAACCGGTGATCCCCAGGGCCGAGATGGCGGGCTCTTCCGGCTTCTTCTCGTTTTCCACCCACTGCCCGCCGTAAGCCCGGATGACCACCTCGCCGGTGTAGGCGCCGATCAGTTGCCACCACAGGTCCAGCCGCTGCCCGCTCAGCGGACCGTCCTCCAGCAGGCTCGCGCACGTCAGGTCGAGCTCGGTCAGGCTGCCCAGGGACCAGTCAAGCTGGTGGCCGAACTCTTCGGCCACCAGCGTCACGCAGTGAGCGGCGATGCGTTGCATGGTTTCCGGATCGGGCTTCGCCATGCCGACCATGCTCGCACGCTCGCGCCGGCACCGCCTGGCGGATACCGGCGCGCTCGCGCGGCCGGCTTAGCGTCGTCACCGGCCAGGCGGCCGGTGAACATACCGCGCCCCGGGCGGGCTGATCCGAGACGAGCGCGCCCTGGACAGCGGGCGCCAGGCGATCCTGGGCAGCAGCGGTGCCAGGGTGCGCTCGGTCAGCGCGCCGCGGTAGACGCCGGCCCCGTAGGCCGCCTCGTCGGCCAGGTAGCCGAGCGCGAAGCGCAGCGGGTCCAGCCTCGGCCTGCTGCGCAGCCAGGCAGTGGCGGCGGGCCCGGCCAGCAGGGAAGCCAGCGCCAGCCGGCGGCCGATCCTGGCCCGGCCGCGGCCCCCGGGCCGGGCGATGCCCACCGCGACGGCCGGCAGGCAGTACTGGATGCTCCAGGCGCCGGCGCCCAGCCATGCCCGCAGCACCGATCCGGCCACCGGGCGGAGCACTCCCCTGGCCGGAATCCCCCATCCGCGCAGCAGCCACCCGAGCTGGCCGACGCCGGCCGCGTAGGCGGCGAGCGCGGCCAGCGGCCTGCGCGCCAGCAGGGCGGCCGCCGCCGCGGCCGGCCACGCCTGCACGATCAGCGGCGGCACCTGGCCAGGGTGCCTGCGGGCCAGCGGGGCCGCCGATGTCCCGTAGCAGAACCGGCGGGCGAGCACCGCTGCCCACCGGGCGGGCTCGACGTGACCAACCTCCGCGGCGGGGTCGTACCGCACCCGCCAGCCGTCGTCGGTCATCCGCCAGATCAGGTCGACGTCCTCGCCGTAGCGCAGGCCGGGGTCGAACCCGGCGGCAACCGCGTCCCGGCGGACCAGCAGCGCGGCGGCGGGCAGGTAGGACAGCCGGGTCAGCGGCGCCACCCGGGCCTCGCGCGGGCCCAGGTCGATCGGCGCCCGGGCGCTCAGGTAGCGCCCCGCGGCGCCGCGCCCGGTCACCGCCCGCACCCTGGGCGCGGCAGCCCCGACCATCGGGTCCGCGAAGTGCCCGGCAAGCCGCGCGATCCATTCCGGGCCGGCCACGCAGTCGCTGTCGACGAAGGCGACGAGCGGCGTGGCCACGACCGCCAGGCCGTCGTTGCGGGCCAAAGCGGGGCCGCCGGACACGCGGCGCCGCACGAGCCGGGCGCCGTGCTTACGGCACCGCCCGGCGACCGCGGCCGGGTCGGCCGAACCGTCGTCCACCACGACCACCGGGTAGCTGGGGCCGAGTGCCGACAGGCAGCGATCGAGTCCGCCGGGACGGTCCCGGACCGGGATCACCACCGTCACCTCGGCTGGCCCCGGCATGGCCGGCGGGCGCGGGTGGGCCAGCCCGGTGTCGGTGAGCCGCCGGGCCAGGCGGCCTCCGTCCAGCGAGCCGACCTGGCCGGCCCGCAGTTCCCCTAGCGCCCGGACGCCCGCCGCGTTCAGCCGCAGGAGCCGGGGCGGCGACCCGCCGAACAGGACGTCAGGAGAGACGAACGAGATGTCGGCGTCGAATACCACGCCAAAGCCGACAGGCAAGCCGACCGTCTCGCGTCTCACCGTCTTAGTCTCGCCCAGCCCGCGGCGTCTGCGCGGCGCGAAAATAGTTCACAACACGTCGTTCCGCCAACGGTTTCTGCACTACTTGTTTCCGGCCGGTCGGGGTCTACAGGGCCAGGCCGCCGTCAACGGGGATCACGGCGCCGGTCACGGCGCTGCTGTCCGGCCCGGCGAGCCAGACCAGGGCCGCGGCGACCTCGTCCGGCCCGAGCAGCCGCTGCACCGGCTGCTGCCGCGCGAACGCCGCCGCTGCGGGCAGTCCGTACAGCCGGGCGGTCTCGGCCAGCATCGGCGTGCCGGTGGATCCCGGGCTCACCGCGTTAGCGGTGATCCCGGTCAGGCCCAGCTCCGCGGCCAGCGCCCGGATCAGACCGGCCACGCCGGCCTTGGCCGCGCAGTACGCGGCGAGCATCGGCAGCCCGCGTGTCGCTGCCGCCGACGCCACGGCGAGGAACCGCCCGGTGCGCGGCTCCGGCCGTCGCAACAGTGCCGGAACCGCCGCGCGGGCCAGCGCGAGCACGCCGCCCAGGTCGACGTCGAGCACCGCGCGCTCCTGATCGGCGGCCACCTCCCAGGCAGGCACCCCGCCGGCGATCACCCCGGCGGCAGCGATGGCGGCATCCAGCCCGCCCCATGCCCGTTCAGCCAGGCTGACGGCTCGGGCGAGCTGGTCGAAGTGGCGCACGTCGGCGGCCAGCCCCCGCACCGCGCCCGGGTCGCCGGCCGTGGCGCATGCCTCGCTGACGACCTGGTCCAACTCGTCGCGGCGGCCGAGCCGGTAGGGCAGCGCCGGGTCGTCGGAGCACCGGTCCGTGGCCAGGACGGCCCAGCCCCGGGCCGCGAGGCCGCGGACGGTCGCCGCGCCGATGCCGCGGGCCGCGCCGGTGACCAACGCGACGCGGGTCACCCGCGGGTCCGATCGAGCCAGGCGGTCACCCTGAGCATCTACCCGGCCGCCGCGGGCCCAGCACCGAGCGCGCGGGCGAATCCGGGCGGGATCACGAGGTCGTCGCCGGTCAGCTCGTGCACGCCGGAGCGACCGAGCCCGAGCAGCGCAGAGTCTATGCCGCCGCGCAGGATGTCGAGCACGTTCTCCACGCCGGCCTGGCCGGCGGCGGCGAGACCCCACAGGCTGGCACGGCCGATCATCACCGCCTTCGCGCCCAGTGCCAGCGCCTTGACCACGTCGCCGCCCCGCCGGATGCCGCCGTCGAGCAGGACCTCCACCTGGTCACCCACGGCCGCGGCGACCGCGGGCAGGGCCCGGATCGTCGCCGGCGTGCCGTCCAGGTTGTTGCCACCGTGGTTCGATACCGAGATGGCCGTGACTCCGGCGGCTGCGGCCCGCTTGGCGTCGTCGACCCGGACCACGCCTTTGAGCATGAACGGCCCGCCCCACTGCTCTCGCAGCCAGCGCACGTCGTCCCAGGTCGGCAGCGGTGAGGCCATCCACTGCCGGTAGGCGCCGAAGAAGGTCGGGGCGGCCTCCCCGGCGACGGCCATGTTGGGCACGGTCAGGCCCGGCAGGTGACCGGTCCTGGCCCAGGCGAGCAGCCACCTCGGGCGCATCAGGCCCTGCGGGGCCAGGCGAGCCATCGTCCGCAGGTCCATCCGCTCCGGGATCACCGGGCTTCCCCAGTCCCTGCCGCTGGCAAACGACCAGTCCAGCGTGGCGATCAGCCCCGCGGCGCCGGCGGCGCGGGCGCGCTCGACGCAAGCCAGCATGTCCTCGCGCGTCCCGACCCAGTAAGTCTGGAAGAAGGTCCGCGGGTTGGCTGCCACCACGTCCTCGACCGGCTTGCTGGCAAACGAGCTCAGGCCCACCGCGGTACCGCGCGCCGCGGCCGCGCGTGCCACTGCCACCTCGCCATCGGGGTGGACCGCCTGCACGCCGGTCGGCGAAATGAGGACCGGCAGGGATATCGGCTGCCCCATGACCGTGGTGGCCAGGTCGCGCTTTGCCGACAGCCCGGCCAGCTGCGGCGCGAAGCCCAGCTCGTTGAATGCCGCGACATTGTCGCGGGCAGTGATCCCGTTTTCGGAGCCCGCGGTCAGCGCGCCGTACACCGAGGACGGCAGCCGCTTCCGGGCACGCCGCTGCGCCTCGGCGACCGTCTCGAACCACGGGCTGCCCATCGGTCAAGCCTCCTCGGCGAGCCGCGCCGCACACCTGCGGCCCAGGTCCCCAGCTTCGGCGATGAAGACGGCCCTGCCCTCGGCCCGTCCCATGTCCGCGGCTCCCGCGGCGCGGTGCGAGTGGTCGGGCGCCGGGCGGGGAACCTCCGCCGGGTCCGCGGCCCCGAGCGCCTCGGCGCCATGGCCAGCCGCGCACTCCGGGTCGGGGCCGTCCAGGCGCAGCCCGGTGAAGAACTTGGCCGCCATGCAGCCGCCCCGGCAGGAGTCGAAGAACTGGCAGGAACGGCAGGCTCCGCCGGACTGCGGGCGGCGCAGCTCGGCGAACAGCTCACAGTCGCGCCAGACCGCCTGGAGCCCGCCGGGCTGACGGACGCTGCCGGCCCGGAAATTCTCGTGAATCGCGAACGGGCACGCGTAGACGTCGCCGACCGGGTCGATCAGGCAGACCACGCGGCCCGCGCCGCACATGTTCAGGCCGGGCAGCGGCCCGCCGTAGGGGGCCAGGTGGAAGAACGAGTCGCCGGTCAGCACTTGCTCACCGTGCGCCGACAGCCAGTCATACAGCTCGCGCTGCTGCCCTGGCGTGGGACGCAGCTGATGCCAGGTGTCGGCGCCGCGGCCGGCCGGGCGCAGCCGGGTGAGCCGGAGCTGAGCGCCGTACTTGTCGGCCAATGCCTTCAGCTCGCCGAGCTGTCCGACATTGTGCCTGGTCACGACGGCTGAGAGCTTGAAGCCGCGGAATCCGGCGTCGGCGAGGCAGCGCATAGCGCGGAGCGCTACCGCGTGCGACCCAGCTCCCCGGACGGCGTCGTTGACCTCGGCGGTCGCCCCGTCCAGGGAGACCTGCACGTCGACGTAGTCACTGCCGGCGAGGCGCCGGGCCACCCGGGGATCGATCTTGATGCCGTTGGTGGAGAACTTCACGCCGACGTGATGGCAGGTGGCGTAGTCCACCAGCTCCCAGAAGTCCGGCCGGACCGTCGGCTCGCCGCCGCCGATGTTGACGTAGAAGACCTGCATCCGTTCCAGCGTGTCGATGACCGTCTTGCATTCGGCGGTGCTCAGCTCGCTCGGATCTCGCCGGCCGGAACTGGACAGGCAGTGCACGCACGCGAGGTTGCACGCGTACGTCAGCTCCCAGGTCAGGCAGATCGGCGCGGCCAGCCCGAGCTCGAACTGCCCGGTCAGCCGCGGCACCCGCCCCGCCGGCACGGCGGGCGGCACGGCGGACGGCACGGCGGGCGGCACGGCGGACGGCACGGCGGACGGCACGGCGGACGGCACGGCGGACGGCACGGCGCGGCCCACGGGGCGCAGCCCCTGCGAAGCCGCTCTTTTCTTGATCATCTGCGATTCCGCCAGGGTGGCCAGCGCGCGTTCATAGGCCGGCAGCGCGGCGGCCGGGACCCCGGCGGCCGCGCAGGCCGAACGGGCGTCCGGATGCTCCGCCAGCGACCGCACCACGGCGACCACCGTCGCGTTCTTCAGGAACGACAGCCGCCTGGTCCCGAAGTGGTAGAGCAGCGCGCCGAACGGTTCGGGGCGCACCGCCACCCGTTCGTCGATCCGCCACGCGCGGTCCAGGTCGAATCCGGCCGCCCGGCCGGACGCCGCCGCGGAGGTGCCTGCCCGGGGGGACGACGCGCCGGAGCCGCCCGCGCTAGTAGACACCGCACATGCCGTCGATCGACACCTCCTCGACCAGGAGTTCCTCCGCGACCAGGAGTTCCTCCGCGACCAGGAGTTCCTCCCCGGCCAGGAGTTCCTCCCCGGCCAGGAGTTCCTCCCCGGCCAGGAGTTCCTCCCCGGCCAGAGGCGCCGCGGCGGGGCGGCCCGGGGCGCCCGGCTCGTCCGGCGCACCCTTCGCAGGGGGCGACCCGGCTTCCGTCACTGTCTGCTCGGTCATGACCGCCTCCGGTCTGCCTTCCGGTTAGGGCCCTCCAGTCCAGACAGTAAAGGCACCCGGTGCCAATGCACAAGGCGCCTCCGCCCCGTCCGCGGGCACCGCCCCGTCCGCCGGCACCGCCCCGTCCGCCGGCACCGCCCCGTCCGCCGGCACCGCCCCGTCCGCCGGCACCGCCCCGTCCGCGGGCACCGCCCCGTCCGCCGGCACCGCCCCGTCCCCCGGCACCATTTCGTCCGCGGGCACCGCCCCGTCCGCCGGCACCGGGGCGTGGCATGCTCCTGTCATGGTGGCTCAGGTGCAGGCGGTCGGCCGGGCCGGCCGCAAGCGCGTGACCTCACGGGAAGAGCTCGAGCACACCGCCTTCGAGCTGTTCGGCAGGCAGGGCTTCGACGGGACGACCGTCGACGACATCGCCGCCGCCGCGGGGATCGGGCGCAGGACATTCTTCCGGTACTTCGCGTCGAAAAACGACGTTCCCTGGGGGAACTTCGAGGCGGAACTGGACCGGATGCGCACGCGGCTGAGGGCCTGCCCGGCTCAGGCTCCGCTGATGGACGCGATCCGCGTGGCCATCGTGGACTTCAACCGGATCGCGCCCGAGCAGGTCCCGATGCACCGCCGGAGGATGGAACTGATCTTGCGGACGCCGGCGCTGCAGGCGCATTCGACGCTGCGCTACTGCGCGTGGCGCGAAGTGATCGCCGAGTTCGCGGGCGGGCGCCTGGGCCAGCCGCCCAGTGCCCTGGCGCCGAAGACCATCGCCTACGTCGCCCTCGGGGTGGCGGTCGCCGCGTACGAGCATTGGCTGGAGTCCGAGGACGCGGATCTCGGCGAGCTGCTGGACCAGGCGATGCGCGAACTCGCCGCAGCATTCGCCGGGCCGGCCAGGCCGTAGGGCCGCCAGGCTGCCAGCCAGGCGGCGCCGATGAGCGGGGACTATCCCTGACGGGCGCTCTGTCCTTCCGGCTCCCGTAGCGGCAGGTCGACGGGATCGGCGACCTGCCGCTGCAGCTTCTGGTGGAGCATCGCCAGCGCGTCCCTGGCGTAGCCGGAGTCGAACGTGCCCAGGACCGCCTGGTCCGGCAGCGGCGGCACCGTGCCGGCCAGCGGGTCCTCGCCGGATGGGGCGCAGGTCCCCGTCAGCTCCCAGTACGGGCCGAAGAGGTTCCTGATCCGCTCGATAGCCGCGTCGGCCTCGTCTTCGCGGCCCTGCTCGCGCGCCTGGCCGAGCCTGCGCAGGAACCGGGTCCGCATCTCGTTGTAGAGAGCGTAAGAGTACGCGCTGGGCGGCATCGTCTCTGACTCCTGGTCGACCTGGTAGACGTACGTGAGCAGCAACGCCCGTCCGTAGGCGTCGAACGCGCCATCGATGTCGCCCGACTCCCACCGGATGTCGCCGTACATCCTGGCCACGTAAGCACGCAGCGACAGGTCTTCGAGGGCTACGGCGGCATCGGCCAGCCCGGTTTCCTGGATCACCCGCATGCTGCGGCCCGTATCGGACGGAATCCAGACGTCGGCCCGCTGGTAGCTGGCGAAGGCGCGCATCCCGGCGTTGTCCTCATCATCGCCGCCCGCCTCGGCGGCGTGGCGGAACCACCCGTCCGCAGCCTCGAGGTCTTCGGCCTGCTGGGCGACGTCGCCGCTGAAGAAGCACCAGCAGGCGTAGATCCGCGCCAGGACGGGATCAGGGGGGACCTCACCCCGCCGCAGACCCAGATTGCCCGAGATGAAATCGAGCGCGTGCGCGACCTTCCGCCAGCGGTCCCCGGCTCCGGCACGCAAGTCCAGCTCGGGCACGTAGTTCTTATCGAAATCCTCCAGCGCGCTGATCCACCCGGGCTGGTCCCGGAGGACCGCCTTGGCCAGGCCGACCACGTCGTCGACAAACCGCAGGCGGATCTGGTCCCCCCACCACCACCAGGTCTCGAGGAAAAGGCACGTGACCGCGACCCCGGCGTCCCTGCGGTGCTCGGGGGAGGAGATTTCCGCGACGTGGCCGCGCCAGGCGTAAACGTTCTTCCACCAGTCGGGGATCTCGTAGAGATGAAGACCGCCCCACCCGGGGGCCACCAGGTCGGCGTACCCGTGGGCCGGTACGTGCGCCCGGTTCAGGACCAGGCATACCCGGTAACACCGCTCCGCCGCGATCTGCGCGTCCTGGTACTCCGCCTGCTGCCCGCCGTCCCTGAGCCACTCCAGTGCGGCATTGCTGACGGCCTTGCCGAGACGGATTCCGTCTTCGGTGCTTTCGGTGACCCCAGCGAAACGGAACTCGCCGGAGCCCAGCCAGCCGTGCAGCTCCTCGGTGCCTTCCGCGCCCAGTCTCAGGTCCCGCGTCAGCTCGGCGAACATGCCGGGTGTCACCAGGCCGATGACCGCGAGCCGGTCAAACACCCCGCTCGCGCCGCGGGCAATGCTGGCGGCCTTGCGGTCGACCAGCCAGCGGAGTTCCAGCGCCGCCTCTCGTTCGCGGGCATCGGGACCCGGCGGCAGCGGCGAGCGCGGGCTTACCAGCCGGTCAATCGGCCTGTCCTGCTCACCGAGCTGCGCGGCCACGGCGATCACGGCGCAGCGGATCCTGAGCAGGTCGGCGTTGAAGTGCAGGTCGCCGCCTGCCGCGTTCCAGAGCGGTTCGAAGACGGCGCTGACCTTCTCCTCCGGCAGCCTCGGGCTCAGCACCTCCGAGACGTACCTCAATGCCGCCCGCCGGTTGGTGCGCTGCTGGAACGGGCCCTGCGGGCGGTATTGCTCGCCGGACTCCTGGGTGAAGACGCCGAACGTGCAGCGCAGATCCTGGAACAACTCGAGCAGCCACTTCCCCGCCGGGCGATGAAGCGATTCCGGCCGCACGCCGGCCAGCGGCACGAGCCGGTCCGCGACCTCCCAGTCCTTCAGCGTCCTCGCCACTTCCCGCCGGAGCGTTTCCATGGGGTCGCTCTCCCGCAGGGAATAGCTGGCGACCGCACGCAGGTCTGCCGCGACGTGTTTCGCGTTGTTGCCGAGTACCTGGGCCTTCTCGATCTCCCAGCCGATCGCGCCGACGATGGCCTGGCACTGGTTGGCCTGGGGAATGGCATCCTCCGCGATGCCCGGCGGGGCGTCCAGGGTGTCTTCCCCGCGTAGCAGGACCGTGCACAGCCACTCGTTCTCCGCCAGCCGCCGCGCCAGATCGCCGATCAGGCGGCCGGAGTGCTTGACCTGCGGCAGCGGCTCGACCAGGCCGGGCGGCCCGCGCTCGATCCGCCGCGCGAGGCTGACCAGCTTCCGCTTGCGGCGCAGGTCCGGGTCAACGGCGGACATGGCGAGCGCCACCAGGACATAGCCGCCACCGGCAATCCCGACGGTTATGGTCACAAGGTTGTTGTGCAGCGTCATGGCCGTCAGGACAACCGTGATGACGGTGCCAACCGCGACAATGGTGTCCGCGGTGATCGGCTTACCGCCCCAGGTGATCAGGCCACGGCGCCGACCGCGTGCTAAGGAATGCTCATGCGTCGTCTCCGGCACGGCTCCCCCCTTCGGTGCATTCAGTCTTTGGGACGCATGCGTTACGCGCCCGGATTACCCGGTGTTTTCAGGAATGAGCAACTCGCCGGCGGCCAGCAGCTGGGCCGCCTGGGACAGGGGCGAGACCGGGACATCTTCCGGCCAGGCATCCAGCTCGCCGCGCAGTTCCAGGTACTCGGGGTCGGCCCTCCTGGCCTCGGGGCCCTCGGCGGCCTCCATGTACTCGTCGAGGAAGGCCAGCAGTGCGTCCCTGGGCACGGACTCGCGCCACGGGTCCAGGCAGAGCAGGAACATGCCGCGCGCTCGCGGCAGCCCGGGGGCCAGCGAGGGCTGGAAGTAGCGGAGCGGAAGCACCTTTGCGCCTGCCCGCTCGTAGAACCGCAGCCGCGCTTCGGGGTCCCCGTGCGGGCCTGCGCAGCGGCCGCGGGGATCCTCGACCTCGGCGACTACGGCGGCAGGCGTGAGAAGCCGCCGCCATGACGGCAGGGCACGCTCGAGCAGGGCGCTGCCGATGCCGGTCCCGCGGCAGTCGGCTCGCACCGCGAGGTAGGCGAGCAGGACGATGTTGCCGTCGCGGTAATGCTCCCCCAGCGCTCCGCCCACCGGCTCGCCCGCCCGCAGCGCGACTAAGCCGGGAACGGCGCCCGGCGGCTGGTGGTGCAGGGCACGAACGGTCTCGATATCTTCCAGCTCTTCCGGCGGGAAGGCGGGCTCCAGCACTGTGTGATAAAAGCGGTCAAAAAGGTCCCGGCTCAGTTCCTGAATCTCGGCGAAAACACATTTATCGTCCGTGTCCACGTCTCCATTATCAGATAATTAAGCCGCAACCACCACCTTTCCGCGGCGCCTGCGGGAAACGCCGGCACAGGTCGCGGACGCCCCGGGCTCTGTCACACTACCGGTCATGCAGACGCTGGTTGCCGATCATCCGCTCGTCGCGCACAAGCTGACCGCGCTGCGCGACGTCCGCACCGAGACCCCGATCTTCCGCAGGCTCACCGACGAACTGGTGACCCTGCTGGCGTACGAGGCGACCCGCCGCGTCAGGGTCGAGCAGGTGTCCGTGACCACCCCGGTCGCCGAGGCCAGCGGGGTGAAGCTGGCCAGGCCAGTCCCGCTGGTGGTCCCGGTGCTGCGGGCGGGCATCGGGATGCTCGACGGCATGACCAGGCTGCTGCCGCACGCCGACGTCGGCTTCGTCGGGCTGGCCCGCGACGAGAAAACGCTCGTCGCCTCGACCTACGCCACCCGGCTGCCAGCCGACCTGCGCGGGCGCGACGCCTTCGTGCTCGACCCCATGCTGGCCACCGGAGGCACCCTGGAGACGGTCATCCGGATGCTGGCCCGGCGCGGCGCCGCCGCGGTCACGGCCATCTGCCTGCTCGCCGCCCCGGAAGGGCTCGCCCGGCTGGCACAGGCATTTCCCGGCGACGACCCGGTCGGTGTCCGGGTGGTCACGGCGAGCCTGGACCAGTCACTGAACGAGCGCGGGTACATCGTGCCCGGACTCGGCGACGCTGGCGACCGGCTGTTCGGCGAGGTCTAGGGCCTAGATCCCGACCGGGTGCCAGACCGTCTTGGTTTCACAGAACGCGAGCATGCGCGCGGTGCCCGGCGGCGCGGACCAGTCGCACGCGGCGGCGTCCCCGCCCGGGGCGAACACCCGCTTGACGTTCTCAGCGGCCAGCTTCTCCAGCCCGCCGCGGGCGGCGGGCTGCACCCCGGTCAGGTCGATCGCGTTGACGTCCATGTGCCCGGCCAGCACCGGGGCCAGCTCCGCCGCGGACCCGGTGAGCATGTTCACCACCCCGGCGGGCACGTCCGAGGTGGCGAGCACCTCGGCGAGCGTCACGGCCGGCAGCGGCCGCCGCTCGCTGGCCACGACGACCGCGGTGTTGCCGGTGGCGATCACCGGAGCGACGACGCTCACCAGCCCGAGCAGGCTGGAGTCGGCGGGCGCCATGACCGCGACCACGCCGGTCGGCTCTGGCACGCTGAAGCTGAAGTACGGCCCGGCCACCGGGTTGGCCGACCCGGCCACCTGGGCCACCTTGTCCGGCCACCCCGCGTACCAGACCCACCGGTCGATCGCCGCCGCGACGACCCGCCCGGCCCCCGGAAGATCAAGACCTTCACTTTTTACGATTAGCCCGGCGAACTGTGCCGCACGGCCCTCGAGCATCTCCGCCACCCGGTACAGGACCTGGCCGCGGTTGTAGGCCGTGGCGGCAGACCACCCGGGCAGCGCGGCCCGGGCGGCCCGCACCGCGTCCCTGGCGTCTTTGCGCGAGCCCTGCGCGGCGCGGGCCAGCGCGGTGCTGTCCGTTCCGGAAACCGGGTAGGACCGGCCGGACTCCGAGCGCGCGAACGCGCCGCCGATGAAAAGCTTGTAGGTCTTGCGGACGCCGAGCCGGGCAGTGCCAGCCCGGGGGGACGACCCCCCCAGACCCCCCCGGTCCGCGCCAGCCCGGGGGGACGACCCCCCCAGACCCCCCCGGTCCGCGCCAGCCCGGGGGGACGACCCCCCCAGACCCCCCCGGTCCGCGCCAGCCCGGCCCAGGCCGTCCCGGTCTCCGGCGCCGGCCCGGTCCAGGCCGTCCCGGTCTCCGGCGCCGGCCCGGTCCAGGCCGTCCCGGTCAGGCATCGAGGTACGCGGCAAGCCCGTGCCTGCCGCCCTCCCTGCCGAAGCCGGACTCGCGGTACCCGCCGAACGGGCTCGCGGGGTCGAACCTGTTATAAGTGTTGGCCCAGACCACGCCCGCGCGCAGCCGCTGCGCCAGCCACAGGATCCGGCTGCCCTTGTCGGTCCAGACCCCGGCGGACAGCCCGTACGGGGTGTTGTTGGCCTTCGCCACCGCCTCGGCCGGGGTGCGGAACGTCAGCACCGACAGCACCGGCCCGAATATCTCCTCCCTGGCGATCCGGTGCGACTGGCTGACCCCGGTGAACACCGTGGGCGGGAACCAGTAGCCCCGGCCGGGCAGCTCGCACGGCGGAGACCAGCGCTGCGCGCCCTCGGCCTCGCCGGCCGCCGACAGCTCTTCGATCTTGTCGAGCTGCTGCCGCGAATTGATCGCCCCGATGTCGGTGTTCTTGTCCAGCGGGTCGCCGAGCCGCAGCGCGGCGAGCCGGTCGCGGAGCCGGTCGAGCACCGCGTCAGCCACCGATTCGGCCACCAGCAGCCGGGAGCCCGCGCAGCAGACCTGACCCTGGTTGAAGAAGATGCCGTTCACGATGCCCTCGACGGCCGCGTCGAGCGGCGCGTCGTCGAACACCAGGTTCGCCGCCTTCCCGCCGAGCTCGAGCGTCAGGTGCTTCCCCGTGCCCGCCAGGGTGCGCTGGATCTGCTTGCCGACCGCGGTCGACCCGGTGAACGCGACCTTGTCCACGCCCGGATGGGCCACCAGCGCGGCGCCGGCCTGGCCTGCCCCGGTCAGCACGTTCACCACCCCTGGCGGCAGCTCCGCCTGCTGGCACACCTGCGCCAGCAGCAGCGCGGTCAGCGGGGTCGTCTCGGCCGGCTTGAGCACGCAGGTGTTGCCGGCCGCGAGCGCGGGCGCGAGCTTCCACGCCGCCATGAGCAACGGGAAGTTCCACGGGATCACCTGCCCGGCCACGCCGAGCGAGCGCGGCGACGGCCCGAACCCGGCGTGTTCCAGCTTGTCCGCCCAGCCGGCGTGGTAGAAGAAATGCGCCGCGGCCAGCGGGACGTCGACGTCTCGTGACTCCCGGATCGGCTTGCCGTTGTCCAGGCTCTCCAGCACCGCGAACTCGCGCGAGCGCTCCTGCAGGATCCGGGCGATCCGGTACAGGTACTTGGCCCGCTCGGCGCCGGGCAGCGGCCCCCAGGCCTGTTCGTACGCGGCGCGGGCGGCTGCCACCGCGCGGTCCACGTCGGCCGGGCCGGCCCCGGCCACCTGCGCGAGCGGCTCCTCGGTCGCCGGGTTGACCGTCGCGAAGAGCCTGCCCCCGGCCGCGGGCACGAACTCCCCGTTCAGGAACAGGCCGTACTCCCGGGCAAGGCTCACGATCTCCCGCGACTCCAGCGCAGGCGCGTACTCCCAGCCCGTTACCGCCGCGGCGGCGCGCGCGTCCTCCCCGGCCTGCATCGGCACCTTCCCGTCGCACGGGTCGTTGCGGGCCCATTCTCGCACGCCAGCGCTGACATGTTAGGTCCGGATACATTGCGGGTAGTCGTGGGCAGTTGTCACGTCGGGCAGAGGCGGGAGGGGTGGCGAGTGCTAGCTGCGTTGGTGCTGGCCGGCATCCTCGGCGCCCCTGTGGGCACCGCCGTGCTGCTCATCGGCACGGGGCACCCCTCCCGCACGGCCGGGGCCTGGCCCGCCACGCGCCGGTTCGCGTTCGCGGTGGCGGGCACCGTGGTGCTCGGCGCGCTGGTAGCCGTGGCGATGCGGCTGCTGGGGGTGACCGAGCGCAATACGATCGCCGGCGTGGCCGGGCTGGTCGCCGGGAGCCTGATCTGGCTGCCGGTGACCAGGCGCTGGAACGCCCGCGGCCATCTGTGCTGGGCGACCAGCATCTTCCTGTTCGTCGTCTACCTGGCTTACGTCCTGGACTGGACCTTCGCCAGCGACCTCGGTCCGGCCAGCACGGCCGGCGGGCTGCTGCTGTGGTTCTTCGAGCTGTTCGCCGCCCTGCTGGCGGCCGCCTACCTGTGGGAGATCTGCGACGCCATCGGATCGGAGACCTGGCGCCGGCGGGTCATGCCCACCGCCACCGCGGAGCTGCCCGCCGCCCGCGACCTGCCGTTCGTCAGCCTGCACGTGCCGGCCCACAACGAGCCCCCGGACATGGTGATCGACACGCTCCGCTCGCTGGTGCGCCTGGACTACCCGCACTACGAAGTCATCCTGATCGACGACAACACCGACGACGAGAGCCTGTGGCGCCCGGTGGAGCGGTGGTGCGCGCGGCACAACGTCAAGTTCGCGCACCTGGCGGACTGGCCGGGATACAAGTCCGGCGCGCTCAACTACGCGCTGCGAAGCATGACCGACGAGCGCGCCGAGATCATCGGGGTGGTCGACTCTGACTACCAGCTCAGCCGGGACTTCCTGCGCCGGTGCGCGCCACTGTTCGCGGAGCCGTGGGTCGGCTTCACCCAGTCCCCGCAGGACTACCGGGGCTGGGAGCGCGCCCGGTACTACCGGCGGCTGTACTACTCCTACTCGTACTTCTTCGCGGTCTCCCAGCCGTCCCGCAACGAGCGGGACGGCGCGATCTTCGCCGGCACGATGGGGCTGATCCGGCGGGTGGCGCTGGAGCAGCTCGGCGGCTGGGACGAGTGGTGCATCACCGAGGACGCGGAGCTGTCGCTGCGGCTGCTGCGGGCGGGCTGGACCGGGTGGCACGTCGGCCAGTCCTACGGCAAGGGCATCATGCCGCTGACCTTCGAGGCCCTCAAGGGCCAGCGCTACCGGTGGTGCTTCGGCGGCATCCAGATCCTGCGGATGCACTGGCGCTCGCTGCTCCCCGGCCGGGTGACCAAGGAGAACCACCTCACCACGGGACAACGCTGGGCCTACCTGTCCGGGGCGGTCCAGTGGTACGGCGACGTGCTCGGCCTGGTGTTCCTGGTCTTCCTGCTGGCGGGGGCGGTCAACCTGGCCACCGGCGGCGGCGAGCTGTTCCGCAAGCTCACCGCGTTCCTGGTGGCGACCGTCCCGGTGCTGGTGCTGCTGGGCCTGGTGCGGGCGATCGCGCTGCTGCGCCGCGGGACCGGCGCGTCCTGGCGGGACGCCCTGGGCGCCTTCTTCATCTGGCAGTCCACCTCCGTGGTGGTGGCACGGGCCTCGATACTCGGCCTGTTCGCCAAGAAGGCGGCGTTCCTGCGCACGCCGAAGACCAGCGAGAAGGCGAAATGGTGGGAGGCGCTGCGGGCGAACTGGGCCGAGACCTCGCTGGCGCTGCTCGGCATGCTGGGCATCGCGGGCGCGCTGACCAGGGCGACGGAGCTGGCCGGGCCGCTGCTGGCCGCCCTGCTGCTGTTCCCGACCCTCGGCATGGCGGCGGCGCCGTTCAACAGCTGGGCCGCGCAGCGGGCGGCGCTGCCGCCGGACCTGGTGGAGCTGCGCACCATGGAGTGGAAGCGCAGCCAGCGGCGGCAGACCCTGACCCGCGTCGGCGCGGTCGGCGGCCTGGTCACGGTCATGGGCGTGGTCATCGCCGCCGTGGCGCTGATGCTGACGCCGGGCCATCACGCGGTGCAGACGCCGAACCTGGTCGCGCCGGCCCAGCCCACGCGCGCCGCGTCCCCCACCCCGTCGCCCACGCCCGCCCCGTCCCCCTCGCCGAGCAGCACTTCGCCGTCACCCACGCCGACGCCGACGCCGACGCCCAGTGCCACGCCTACCGTGACCCCGACCACCACGCCAGCCACGACGCCAGGCCCGAGCCCGTCCGCCACCGCCTCGGCGACCGCGACCGCGACCGCCCCGTAACGCCCGCGGCTTCGGCGGGCGGTACCGAGCTGGTCAGCTCGGACGCGTCGACCACGCGAGCTGCAGCGGAGCGGCCGGTCGCCTGGTGCGGTGTCAGTCGGCGCTGAAGTAGTCGGGGCTGGCGTAGCGGCCGGTGAGCTGCTTGCTGCGCTGCATCAGCAGGTCACCTAGCAGGCTGGAGGCGCCGATGCGCAGCAGCGCTGGGGTAAGCCACTCGGGCCCGGCCGTCTCCCGCGCCAGGACCAGGTAACGGATCGCGTCTTTGGCGGTGCGCACCCCGCCGGCCACCTTGACGCCGACGCGGCGGCCGGTCGCGCTGGCGTAGTCGCGCGCCGCGGCGAGCATGACCAGGGTCACCGGAGGGGTCGCGGCCGGCGCGATTTTGCCGGTGGAGGTCTTGATGAAGTCCGCGCCGGCCAGCATCGCCAGCCAGGACGCGCGGGACACGTTGTCCAGCGTGGCCAGCTCGCCGGTCTCCAGGATCACCTTGAGGTGCGCGGTGCCGCACGCCTCCCGGACCTGCCGCACCTCGTCGTAGACCTTGCCGTACCGGCCGCAGAGGAAGGCGCCGCGGTCGATGACCATGTCCACCTCGTCGGCGCCCGCCGCCACGGCGTCGTGGACGTCGGCGAGCTTCACCGCGAGCGACGCCCGGCCGGACGGGAAAGCCGTCGCCACCGACGCCACGGCGACAGGGCTGCCCGCCAGCTCCGCGCGCGCCACGCCGACCAGGTCCGGGTAGACGCATACCGCGGCGACCGGCGGCACCGCGGGGTCGGCAGGGTCTGGCCGGCGGGCCCTGGCGCACATCGCCGCGACTTTTCCGGGCGTGTCCGCGCCCTCCAGCGTCGTCAGGTCGACCACGCGGACCGCCAGGTCCAGGGCCCGCATCTTGGCGTCGCGCTTGACGGACCTGGCGGCCAGCGCGGCAGCCCGTGCCTGTGTGCCCACCTCGTCGACGCCGGGCAGCCCGTGCAGCACCTGACGCAGCGCGGCGTCGGAAGCCGCCACCTCGGACAGCCACCGCCGGTCCGACATCACCTGCGCCGTAGCCTCGACTCGCATCGTTTCCGCCACGCTAGCGGAGCGCCCCGGCTGCGGAAACGACGGCGGCGAACCCTGGCTTGATCACCGTGTTGATGATCCTCAGCCGCTCGTCGAAGGGCGCGAACGCGCTTTTCATCGCGTTGACGGTCAGCCATTCGATGTCCGCCCAGCCGTAGCCGAACGCCTCGGTCAGCAGGTGGAACTCCGACGACAGGCTGACCCCGCTCATCAGCCGGTTGTCGGTATTGACCGTCACCCGGAAGAGCAGTTCGCGCAGCAGGCCGATCGGGTGTTCCTTGATCGAGACGGCCGCGCCGGTCTGCACATTCGACGTCGGGCACATCTCCAGCGGGATCCTGCGGTCCCGCACGTAGCTGGCCAGCCTGCCCAGGGAGGAGTGGCCGGCCGACGCTGAGCCGCCCGCCGGCCGGCCGATGTCGTCGATGATCCGGACGCCATGCCCCAGGCGCTCCGCGCCGCACCACTGCAGGGCCTCCCAGATGGACGGGAGGCCGAATCCCTCGCCCGCGTGGATGGTGTTGTGGAAATTCTCCCGCGCCACGTACTGGAACGCGTCCAGGTGCCGGCTGGGCGGGCTGCCCGCCTCCGCGCCGGCGATGTCGAACCCTACGACACCCGCATCCCTGTGCCGCACCGCCAGTTCGGCGATCTCCAGCGACCTGGCGGCGGTGCGCAGCGCGGTGAGCAGCGCATAGACGGTGATGCCCCGCCCGCTGCTGCCGCGCCGGAAACCCTCCAGCACCGCCTCGACCACCTGGTCCAGGCCGAGTTCCCTGGTCAGGTGCAGCTCGGGGGCGAACCGTACCTCCGCGTAGACAATGCCGTCGGCCGCCAGGTCCTCGGCGCACTCAGCCGCCACCCGGATCAGAGCGTCCCTGGTCTGCATGACCCCGACGGTGTGCTCGAACGCCTCCAGGTAGAGCTCGAGCTGGCCGCGCTGCGCCACGCCCGTCATCCAGCGCCCCAGCTCGGCCACGTCCCTGGTGGGCAGGCCCTCATATCCGGTCTCGGCGGCCAGCTCGACGATGGTCTGCGGCCGCAGCCCGCCGTCAAGGTGATCGTGCAAGAGCACCTTGGGCGCGCGGCGGATCTGTTCGAGCCTCACGGACACCCTCCCATTGTCACAGACCGGGGTCACCCGGGGACGGACTCAGCGGCGGCGTGGCGAGGCGAGCCCGCGAACCCCGCGCCATTCCCCGCGGGCGCGGCGAGCGAGCTATCCCGAAAGCGGTGCAGCCCAAGGCGGCGAGCCCGGCCAGCGCATATAGATTACCCGCCAGTAACCACGGGCCGGACATGCCCTTGCCCTGCACGGTCGATGCGGGCACGATCCAGATCAGCCTCGAGAAGAACACGAAGAGCAGAGCCAGCACCCCGCCCCAGGCGGCCATGCGCCTCCCGCGCGCCGCGGCCTGCGCTTTCGTCCGCTCCGCCCGGTGGACGGCCAGGACAAGGGCCGGCGTCATCCACACCCAGTGGTGCGACCATGAGACGGGCGATATGAGAAGCCCGGTCAGCGCGCAAACGACCATGCCGGCCATCTCCTGCCGCCGCTGCGCCGCCGCGGCGAGAAGCAGCCCGCCAGCTCCGACGATCACCACGGCCGCGAACCAGGCCAGGCGCGCCGACTGCGGGTTGCCTGCCAGCCGCAGCGACATGCCGTACAGCGACTGGTTGGCGACGTAGGCGACGTTGCCGAGCCGGTAAGGGTCCATGAAAACCCGGCCGGCCCAGTAACGGCCCGACTGGGACGGCAGCAGGACCGCCGACGCTATGACGGTCGCCAGGAAGGTCGCCAGCGCGCACCCGGCCGCCCGGCGCCGGCCCGTGAGCAGCAAGTACGGGATGAAGATCAGCGGGGTGAGCTTGAAGCCCGCCGCCAGGCCGACTCCCGCTCCCTTCCACCGCGCACGGTCAGGCAGGCAGAGGTCCGCCACGACGACCAGCATCAGCACGATGTTGACCTGCCCGAAGGCCAGCGTCTGCTGCACCGGCTCGGCCCAGACCGCGAAAGCGGCGACCGCCAGCGCCGCGCCCAGCCGATCCGGTGACCGCGGGTAGCCCAGAGCTCCCCAGGTAAGCCAGCTCACGGCGGTCAGCGAGGCGATGCTGCCGGCGGTCGCCAGGCACTTCAGCACGGACAGCGGCAGGTACGACAGCACCCCGAACACGGCGGCCGCCATCGGCGGGTAGGTGAACCGGAGCCCCTGGTTCCGGTAGCTCAGGCCGTAGAGTCCGCCGGAGTGCCGGGCGACCTGGCCGCCCCAGTCGTAGATCTGAAGGTCCAGCATGGACCACAGCCCGCCAGCCACGGTCCAGTCCACCGCGATCAGCGAGGCGAGCGAGATCGCGAACAGAGCGCACCCGGTCAGCAGCGTCCGCCTGGGTGTCATGCTTTACCGCCTCCCCGGCCGCCGCGGAGGTACCAGAGCACGGCGCAGGACGCGCCTACCGGTGCATCCGGGCCGCGCCGAGGCTGCGAGCCCGCCATCACTGGGCGCTGATCCGATCGATCACGAGCGGTGCCGCCGCGGGCGGCTCGGGACCGATCTCCACGGCACCTGCCAGCCCGTCGGCCGCGCGGGCCAGCCGGGACTCGTCGTCGGCCCGCAGCTCAGCCAGCGGCTGGCCGGCCTCGACGCGCTCGCCGGGCTTGGCGAGGCAGATCAGGCCGGCGGCGGCGCTCACCGGATCTTCTTTCCTGGCTCTCCCCGCGCCCAGCCGCCAGGCGGCCACGCCGACCGCGCGCGCGTCGAGCCGCCGCAGCCAGCCGGACTCAGCGGCGGTTATCACGGTAAAGTACCGGGCCCGCGGCAGCGGCGCGTCGGGGTCCCCGCCCTGGGCGGCGATCATGCGGCGATAACGGTCCAGGGCGCTGCCGTCGGCCAGCGCCGCGGCAGGATCCGCGCGGACCCCGGCGAGCGCGAGCATCTCCCCGGCCAGCGCCAGCGTCACCTCGACCAGGTCGGCCGGTCCGTCACCGCGGAGCGTCGTCACCGCCTCGTCGACCTCCACGGCGTTGCCGACCGCCCGGCCGAGCGGGGCGTCCATGCTCGTGAGCAGTGCCGCGGTACGCACCCCGTGCTCCGCGCCCAGCGCGACCATCGTCTGCGCCAGCAGCCGCGCGGCCGGGATTTCGCGCATGAACGCGCCAGCGCCCACCTTGACATCGAGCACCAGGCTGGCCGTGCCTTCTGCGATCTTCTTGGACATGATCGAGCTTGCGATCAGCGGAATCGACTCGACGGTCCCGGTGACGTCACGCAGCGCGTACAGCTTGCGGTCGGCGGGGGCCAGGCCGGAGCCTGCCGCGCAGATCACGCAGCCTACCGAGCGCAGCACCGCGGTCATCTCCACGGCCGGCAGGCTGGCCCGCCATCCCGGGATCGACTCCAGCTTGTCCAGCGTGCCTCCGGTATGGCCCAGCCCCCGCCCGGATAGCTGCGGCACAGCGGCCCCGCAGCTCGCCACCAGCGGAGCCAGAACCAGCGAGACCTTGTCCCCGACCCCGCCGGTCGAGTGCTTGTCGACCGTGGGCCTCGGCACCGCGCTCAGGTCCAGCCGCTCGCCGGAGCTGACCATCGCCGTGGTCCAGGAGCGCAGCTCCCCTGGTTCCAGGCCACGGAAGTAGACCGCCATGAGCAGTGCCGACATCTGCTCGTCGGCGATCTCGCCGGCGGTATAGGCGGCAACGAGCCAGCGGATCTCGGCGTCGGTGAGCGTCAGGCCGTCGCGCTTGGCCCGGATCAGCTCGACGGCGTCTTGATGCCCGGCTCCCCGAACCGCCGCGCCCGGAAGCGCCGCCCGGTCAGCCACCCGCGGCCCGGCGGGCGGCGAGGTCGGCGGCGGTGAAGGCCGACGGCAGCAGCGAGCCCAGCTCACACGGCCCGCCGTCGGCGTCGAGCAGCAGGCCGGGACCTCCCGCCTCGAGCAGCAGCTGGCGGCAGCGCCCGCACGGTACGAGCAGAGCACCATCGGCGGCCACCACGCTGACGCCGGAGAGCCTGCCGCCGCCGGCCGCGTGCAGCGCGCAGACCAAGCCGCATTCCGCGCACAGGGTCAGGCCGTAGGAGGCGTTCTCCACGTTGCATCCGACCACGATCCTGCCCCCGCCCGCCTCCCCTTCCCGGCTAACCAGGCCGGCGGCGCCGACCCGCAGTCGTGAGTAGGGAGCGTAGGCGTTGCGGGCGGCGGCGAGCGCGGCCGCGCGCAGCGCGGGCCAGTCGATCGCCACAGTGGGCCCTCCCTTTGTTAATTGACTCCCTGATCTGCGGCCAAGCCAGGATTTACCCGTTGCCTGCCCGCGATCTACGATTTTAGCGGGTCTCGATTCGGCAACAGCGCCGCCGGGAGGGCGTTTCCCCGCTTCCCCGGATCGCGGCCCCCAGGCTAGCCTTCGCACATCCCGGGGGGATTTGTCCGGGCCGTCCGCCCGGGTGGCCCAGGGCGGCCCAAGTCGAGGAGGTAATGGTGCGAGCAATGATCAGGAACGGGGTTGCCCTCGGCGTCATCGCCCTGCTGGCAACGGCCTGCGGGTCGGCCACGTCGGCGGGCGGCTCATCGCCGTCGTTAAAGGCATCGCCGTCAAAGTCGAGCTCCGGCAGCACCTCCTCGACCGGCAAATTCCTCGCCTGCATGGTGACCGATACCGGCGGCATTGACGACCGGTCGTTCAACGCGTCCTCCTGGCAGGGAATGGAGGAGGCGCATGCCGCCGAACCAGACAAGATCACGGTGAAGTACCTGCAGTCGAGTTCGGGCAGCGACTACACGCCGAACATCAACACGTTCATCGGCGAGAAATGCGGCATCATCGTCACCGTCGGGTTCCTGATGGGTGACAACACCCAGACCGCGGCCGCGAAGTACCCGAACCAGAAGTTCGCGATCGTCGACTACGACTACAGCCCGCCGATCAAGAACATCGACGCGCTGGTATTCAACACCGTGCAGGACGGCTTCCTCGGCGGCTACCTGGCGGCGGGCATGTCGAGGTCCGGGGCGGTGGGGACGTTCGGCGGGCAGGAGCTGCCGACGGTGACCATCTACATGGACGGCTTCTGGGACGGAGTCGAGTACTACAACAGCCAGCACCACGCCAGCGTCAAGGTCCTCGGCTGGAACGAGAAGACCCAGAAGGGACTGTTCACCGGCAACTTCACCGACGAGACCACGGGCCAGACCGACACCCAGACGCTGATCAGCGAGGGTGCCGACGTCATCTTCCCGGTCGCCGGCAACGTCGGCCTTGGCGCGGCGAAGGCGGTCCAGGACGCGGACGCGGCCGCGGGCGGTACCAAGGTCACCATGGAGTGGGTGGACACCGACGGCTGCTTCAGCGCGCCGCAGTACTGCAAGTACTTCATCAGCAGCGTGACCAAGGGCATCCAGACGGCGGTGAAGACCGCGGTGCTCAGCGCGGCCAACGCCACGTTCAAGGGCGGTAACTACGTCGGCGACCTGGCCAACGACGGCGTCGTGCTGTCGCCGTTCCACGGCTTCGCCAGCCAGGTACCCGCGTCGCTGCGGGCGGAGCTGACGAAGATCAAGGCAGAGATCATCAGCGGCCAGATCAAGCCCGCCACGAAGAGCCCGGTGTAGCCAACTGTCCGTCGGCGGGGCGGGCACGCGGCCTGCCCCGCCGACCCGCTGCCCGTCGGCGAGGAGGTACGCGCCGGTGAAGCTAGAACTGCGCGGCATTACGAAGCGCTATGGCTCCCTCGTGGCCAACGACCGCATCGACCTGACGGTTGAGCCCGGACAGATACATGGCCTGCTCGGCGAGAACGGCGCCGGGAAGACCACGCTGATGAACGTCCTGTACGGGCTGACGCAGCCGGATGAGGGCGAGATCCTGATCGACGGCCAGGCGGCCGCGCTGCATTCGCCGAAGGACGCGATCGGCGTGGGCATCGGCATGGTGCACCAGCACTTCATGCTGGTGCCGGTCTTCACCGTGGCCGAGAACGTCACGCTGGGCGACGAGCGCGCCCGGGTGTTCGGCCTGCTCGACCGGCGCCGGATGCGCCGGGAGGTGCGCGAGCTTTCGGAGGCGTACGGGCTTGAAGTCGACCCTGACGCCTATGTGGAGGACCTGCCGGTCGGCGTCCAGCAGCGGGTCGAGATCGTCAAGGCGCTGGTGCGTCAGGCCGGCGTCCTGATCCTGGACGAGCCGACGTCGGTGCTCACCCCCGGCGAGACCGAGGAGCTGTTCACGATCATGCGGCAGCTTAAGGGGGGCGGCCGGTCGATCATCTTCATCTCGCACAAGCTCAGGGAGGTCCAGGCGATCGCCGACACGATCACGGTGATCCGCCGCGGGCGGGTCGTGGGCAACCGGTCGGCCGCGGCCAGCGACGCCGAGCTCGCCGAGCTGATGGTGGGAAGGAGCGTGGCGCTGCGGGTCAGCAAGCCGCCCGCGAACCCCGGGGATGTCGTCCTGGAGGTGCGCGACCTGGCCGTGGAGCATCACCACGGGCAGTTCGCGGCCGACCGCGTGTCTTTCGAGGTGCGTTCGGGCGAGATTCTCGGCATCGCGGGCGTGCAGGGCAACGGGCAGACCGAACTCGCCGAGGCCCTGCTGGGCCTGCGCCCGGCCACGAGCGGGACAGTCCGGCTCGGCGGACGCGACATCACCGGCGACCCGCCCCGCGAACGGCTCCGGGCGGGCATCGGCTACATCCCGGAGGATCGCCAGGAAGACGGGCTGATCGCGCCGTTCTCGGTGGCCGAGAACATGATCCTGGACGTCTACGACCGCCCGCCGTACGCCCGGGGCATCGCACTGAACCTCGACGCGATCAGGTCCACCGCGATCAGCCGGACCGCCGAATTCGACGTGCGGACGACATCCATCGACACGCCGGTGGGCACCCTGTCCGGAGGCAACCAGCAGAAGGTCATCCTGGCCCGCGAGATTGGCCGGGAACTGAAGGTGCTGGTCGCCAGCCAGCCGACTCGCGGGCTCGACGTGGGCTCGATCGAGTTCGTGCACCGCCGCATCATCGCCCAGCGCGACCGGGGCGTGGCCGTGCTCATCATCTCGGCGGAACTGGACGAGATCTACGAGCTCGCCGACCGGATCGCGGTCATGTACGAGGGCCGGATCACCGGCATCCGGCCACCCACCGTCCCGGTGGCCGAGCTCGGCCTGCTCATGAGCGGCGGGATGACCGACGCCGACGGCGCGGGCGGGGCACCCGGCGGCGGCCCGGCTGGCCACGGCCGGCCGGCGGCTGGCGAAGACGACCGGCGCGCGACCAGGGGCGGCGAGACATGAGCGAGCAGGCCGCCGCAGGCGAGCAGGCCGCCGCAGGCGAGCAGGCCGCCGCAGGCGAGCAGGCCGCCGCAGGCCCGCGCCCCAGCCTCGGCCGCCTGCTGATCGAGTCGGTCATCGAGGGCCACACCGCGGTGGTCACGGCCCTCGCGTTCATCGCCGCGATCGTGGTCGGCGGCCTGCTCATCGCGTTCACCGACCCGGCCGTGCTGCACGCGTGGGGCAACTTCCTCTCCGCCCCGGGCAACGCGATCGCCCAGGCATTCGACTCGGCGTCGAGCGCGTACCTCGCGATGTTCGAGGGCTCGGTCGTCAACCCGCACACGGTCGCCGCGCTCTTCCAGCAGAAGTCCCTCTCCGTGGCGTTCAGGGACGGAGCCGTCAGCGCCGTCTTCGACCCGTTGTCGGAGACCGCGGTCAACGCGACGCCCCTCATCCTGGCGGGGCTCTCGGTAGCCATCGCCTTCCGCGCGGGCTTGTTCAACATCGGCGCCCAGAGCCAGTACATCGGCGGCGCGCTGGTGTGCACCTGGCTCGGCTTCGGGGTGAGCCTGCCGCCCGTCATCCACGTCGTGGTGTGCGTGCTCGGCGCCATCATCGGGGGGGCGGTCATCGGCTGGATCCCCGGAGTGCTCAAGGCAGCGACCGGAGCGCACGAGGTCATAGTCACGATCATGCTCAACTACGTGATGGCGTACTTCCTGGCCTGGATACTGGGCACCTCCGCGATGCAACGGCCGGGCCGCACGGACCTGATCAGCCCGATCATCGCGGGCGACGCCCACCTGCCGCTGCTGCTCGGGTCGCACCTGCGCGTCAACGCGAGCTTCCTCATCGCGCTCGCCTGCGCAATCGGCGTGTGGTGGCTGCTGACCCGCAGTTCCATCGGATTCGAGTTCCGCAGCGTCGGCGCCAGCCCGAGCGCGGCGCGCAATGCCGGCATGAACGTTCCGCGAACGTGGATGCTCGTCTTCCTGGTCGCCGGCGCGCTGGCTGGCCTGGCTTCGACCGCCGTCGTCCAGGGCACGGACTTCTCGCTGAACTTCCAGAGCTACGGAACGTTCGGCATTGACGCGATCACCGTCGCGCTGCTCGGCCGGGCCCGGCCGCTCGGCGTGGTACTCGCCGCGCTGCTGTTCGGCGCCCTGCACGCGGGCGGGATCCTGATGCAGGCGGTCACCTCCACGCCGCTGACGATCACCACCGTGATCCAGTCGGTCGTCGTCCTGTTCGTCGCGGCACCGCCGCTGATCCGGGGAATATTCCGGCTGCACAAGGCGACCGCGCGCGGCGCCGACCAGTCTCTGGCAAAGGGGTGGAACGGGTGACGACAGCCCTGACGAAGCAGGCCGGCATAGGCCTGCGGTTCTCCGCGGACCGCCGGACCGTCACCGCCGCCGCTTTCGTCGCGTTCGGCCTCGTCG
>Ga0335078_10001884_pt1 | contig 31774 bp, 9 predicted proteins | sample Lox_Sample_32_FD_206711 | JGI IMG/M metagenome (GOLD analysis project Ga0335078, IMG submission 206711) | Soil microbial communities from Loxahatchee National Wildlife Refuge, Florida, United States - Lox_Sample_3.2 | ecosystem: Environmental > Terrestrial > Soil > Wetlands | place: USA: Florida... | reverse complement strand
ACCGCCCCCACGGCCGGAGCCACGGTTGGCACGGCCGCCCCGTTCCTGCCCGCCAGCGTCGATCCCCCATTCCCGCCCCAGCCGCCCGATTACAGCCCCCACGCGGGCGCACACACCGGCATTGTGCAGCACTATGAAGTGAAATTCGTCAGCGGCGGAGGCGGCGGCGCCGACTTCTACCTGCCGGTGTCATTGGCGACGGCGGTCATCCAGGTCCCGGCCACGGGGTACGAAAATCTCCAGCTAACGGTCACCCGCGGTAGCGAGAACATCAACAGCGGCGGCCCGTACTATAACGTCGCGGTCGAGCCTGGTTCGCTCACCCCCGACCAGTTCCAGGCGGCCGGGGTCACTAGCCTGTACCTGGCCATCCCGGCGCCGGTCACCGACCCGAACGCGGTCAGCCTGACGCTGCCGGCCGACGGTTCGGCCCCGCCGTTCGACCAGCTGCTGGCAGCCGTGACCAAGGTGCTCGGCGTCGACCCGGGCGGCACCCAGCCTGCGCTCGCGACGCTGACCCCGGCGCAGTGCCACAACATCGCCTACGAAATCGTGTGGAGCTCGCAGCCCGCGCTGCCCGTTCCGCCCGATTCGCTGGCTGACATGTACGACTACCCGGCCAACACCGGGGACCCCTCAAATCAGAACGAGCAGAACCGCAGGCAGTTCGAGGGCACCCTGACCAGCTATTACGCCACCCCGGACGCCACAGCCGACCGGCTGGCCAAGTGGGTGTACGCGCTGGCCGCGGCGTTCGCCTGCGAACAGGCCAGCCAGCAGGCTGCGCAGGCTCAGCTGACGTTCCCGGTGAACCCGGGCCAGCCGGCTTCTGGGGCGGTCACCGAGGCCCAGGTCACGCTGGTCTCCCCGACACCGGGCGGGCAGCTCCCGGTCAGTTTCGCGGTCCCGGCCGCGTACTTCTACGCGCTCGGCGCTAACCTGCCTGCCCAGGTGCCGCCGGGCCAGCGGTACCGGATGGCCTGCGCGGACACGGTGGTCCGGGCTCTGGCCGAGCTCACCGCGGCGTTCGCCGCGGGCCTGATTAGCGATTCGTACCAGGCCGGCAACGCGGGTCCGGCGGTCAACCCAGCGCAGGCGGCACGCCGCCTGGCCGCCCTCGGCGTGCCAGCCACCCCGGCCGTCCCGCCCTGCCCGGTTACCGCCGGCCTCCAGCCCATGGTGACCGACTGGCTCGCCTATCCGCCACCCCCGCCACCCGCGCTGCCTGCCCCTCCGGTGTGGAACAGCTACCAGCCTGGAGACGACGACACCGTCTTCTGGCCGCAGGAGGCCGCGCAGCAGCCCGCCGCGTTCCTTCAGGTGGTGCTGTGCGCACTGACCCAGGGTTACGTGCTGCCCGCGGGCGCGGTGCGGCCGCCCGCGCCACCTCCCCCGCCCGGCACCACCCTGGCCGCCGAGATCCAGGCCTTCCTGGCCACGCTGGCCGCGGCGCCGACCGTGGCCACCCTGGCTGGGGTGACCGCGGATCAGTGGACTGGCTTTTTCCAGCCGACGCAGGGGTACCTGCCCCCGTTTACCCGGCCCGGCAACCAGGCCGCGCAGGTCGCGGCGTTCATCCGTTACGTGCAGAAGTTCTTCGAACTGGCGCCACCAGCCCTGCCGACGTCGTATACCGCGCCGCCTCCGGGCAGCCCGCCCGCCCTGGCCCTGCCCACAACCGACTGGCTGGACGCGTGCCGCACCGCCTACCTGGGCATCGCCGGCAGCCCGCTGGTGCTCGGAGCCGGGTTCAGCCTCCCGGACCTGCAGCAGGCCGCGGCGGAGGTGTTCCCCGGCGATCCGGCCGCCCAGGCCTGGGCCGTGCTGGCCGTGCAGACCCTGGACCAGCTGTGGGCCCTGGCTACCGCGGCCACGCCCAGCCCGCCGCTCGCCTTCTCCATCACCGAGGCGCTCTATGCCCGGGGCCTGGTGAGCCTGGCCGCGATCCAGGCGCTGCCCCTGCCCGACCTGCAGCAGACGCTGACCGGAACCATCGCCTACGACTACGCGTCTGCCATCTACCAGGCCGCCCAGGGCAGCCCGGGTTCCGGCCCAGGGTCGCCCGGGCCGTTCACCCCGGTCAATCCGGACGGTTCGCTCACCGACTGCATCCCGCCCGCCAGCCAGTCCCCGCTCGGCCCGGTGGCCTACCTGCACGAGCTACTGCAGCTGTCCGAGGCGGCCAGCTGCGAGTCACTGCTCGCCCCGCCGCCACCCGGCCACCCAGACCTGGGGAGCGCGATCGCCACCCGCCGCGGGCCCCTGGCTGACCTGCTCGCGAGCCCCGCCAACCTGGAAACCCCGGTCCCGGTCATCGACATCGTCAACGAATGCCTGGAGAACGTGGCGTCCAGCCTGCCCGAGACCGCGGGCGCGGTGTATGACACCAATGGCCAGGAGCTGGCTGGTTACCAGCTGTGCCGCGACCTGGACTGCTCGTGCCCGCCCGCCGGCGACATCCGGCTCTGCCACCAGCCAGCGACCTTGTTCGCCGCGTGGCCCGAGCACTCCAGCCCGGCCACGCCGGTGGCCCAGCCGGCCGCCTACACCCAGCTGCGCGGCGACTTCTCGGCCCCCGGCCTGCCCTACTCGCAGCCGCTCGACATCTCCCGCTCTTACCTGGCCGCGCTGGGCAGCACCCGGCTGGCCACGCTGCGCGCCTTCCGCGAGCACATCACCGAGTACGTCCTGGATCCGACGCTGCCGTCGCCGGGATTCCAGACGCATCTGTGGCGCTACCCGCTCCGTCTCGACCTCACCGTCGAGCTGCTGGGGCTGACCCCTGAGGAGTTTGCCGCGCTGTTCCAGCAGCCCGGCACCGTGCCGCCCTGGCAGCTGTACGGGTTCCCTGCCCAGGCGCCGGACGGGACCGACTGGACCCAGGTGGTCACCGCCGTCCCGGAATTCCTCAGCCGCACCGGGCTGACCTACTGCGAGCTGGCTGACCTGCAGCGCTCGAGCCTCGCCGGGTTCCGCTGCCGGGACAGTAAAGACGGCTCGCTGCCCGACTGCGAACCGTGCTGCCTGGACGACCTGAAGCTGGACTTCGGCAGCGATCCATCCGGCACCCTGGTGCGGCTGGCCACGTTCATCCGGCTGTGGCGTGCCCTGCACCGCTCCGGCAGCGGCTACTCCTTCGCCCAGCTGGCCGACGTGTACGCAGTCCTCGGTGGCCCGGCCGGCGGCCTCAATGGCGAGTTCATCCGCCAGTTCGGCGCCCTCCAGCTGCTGCGCTGCGACTTCCGCTTGCCACTGGCCAACCGGGCGGACGCCCAGCCGGGAACCTCAGGCGCGGACCGTACCCACCTGCTGGCGCTGTGGGTGGGACCCAGCAGCGGCATGTGGGCGTGGGCCGTCCGGCAGCTGCGCGACCACGTGCTGGAACAGGCCCGAGTCTGGCACCGGGGGGGCCGCCGCCCGCCGGTGTTCGTCAAGCTGCTCGAGCAGAACCTGGACCCGCTGTCCCGGCTGGCCGGGTTCGACCCGGACAACCCCCCCGACACCTGGCACGCCCGGCCCACCTGCACCCTGCGGTTCGCCGAGGTCCTGGCCAAGATCTGTGCCTCGCACTTCGGGATCGGCGAGCTCAGCTACCTGTTCACGGCCGACCCGCACCTGGATGGTGACGACCCGTTCCCGCTGCAGCCGCCGAACGAGGCCCTCGATCTTCCCCTTGGGCTGCCCGACGACGACCAGAAGAACTCCCTATGGGCCCTCCAGGAACGCCTGCTATCCGCGGTGGTCAGCGCGGCGGACACGGCCGGCTGGAGCTGGGCCCGGATCACCGCCACGCTGCGCGAGGATTTCGGCTACGCACCACCCGCCGCTGGCCCGGACCCACTGGTCTCCTTGGGCCAGCACTTCTTCCCGTCCGTGCTCGCCGCCGAGGGGTACCCGGCCGATCCCGCCCAGTCCTGGTACCGTGTGCCGCTGGCTGGCTCGACCGAGCCGCTGTGGAACACCCCGCCGCGCGGCCCGTTCCACTACGACTCATCCGCGGGCCAGCTGGCGGCCCGGCTGCCGATGACCGATCACGAGGTAATCGCCAAGCTGTCCGCGATGCGCCAGCTCGTCCCGGCCGAAGCACAGGCCGCGCAGGACCTGTACTTCCGGCCCCGGGTGGACCTGGCGCCGCTGGCGTTCTTGTTCCCCGACCTGGCCGAGGCCGACCGGCATCTGGTCCAGGAACCAGACGAGGCGCGGCGCTGGGATTACTTCCGGCGGCACTTCGCGCTGGCCCACGCCCGGTGCCGGTTGATCGCTGAACATCTGGCTCGGCATGTGGCCCGGGTCACCCGGTGGTCGCCACGCGACGGCGCCGGAGCCGCCTGGCTGATCCTGCGGCACCTGTTCGCCGACGGGAACCAGGGCCTGACACCGTGGGAGTCTGACACGGGCGCAACCCCCGGGGTGACCTGGGCACCACCACCAGCCGGCGGCGGATTCGCGGCGCTGCTCGGGCTGGTCGGCACCGGCCTGCTGGCCGAGTTCAGCCGCCCCGGCCCAGGCCAGCCGGTGCTGTGGCGGGAAGCGGCGGGATGCTCCAGCATGTTCGGCCACCAGCGCAACGAGCACAACGCGCCGGTGCCCACCGTCCTGCCCGCCACCGATCTGGTTCTCCCTCCGGAGGACCTCCGCTTCGTGGCCGTGCAGAACGGCTACGCCCTGCGTGACCGCGACGGCGAGCCCATCGGCGGGGCCGAGGGGTTCACCGCCCGGTGGACCGGGGTGCTGCTAGTCGAGCGGCCGGGCCGCTACCGGTTCCTCGCCGGCGGGCCGACTCCCGACGGGGCCGAACCCGACTTCGACACGGCCGAGCACCGCCGCTGGCGGGTCACCCTGGCCCGCGGGCAGCGGACCTGGACCATCCTGAACCACCAGTGGCCGGACGAGCAGGAGGGCCAGGAGCCCGCGCTGCGCCTGGAGCGTGGCGCGCACCAGATCCGCATCGACTTCATGCAGCCCGCACCAGAGTTCACTGATGAGGCCGACGTCTGCCCGCAGCACACCGGATTCCAGCTCAAATACGCCGGGCCGGACAGCGACGGGCAACTGATCACTATCCCGCTGCACCGGCTCTTCCGCGGCGCCGCTGACGGGACGCTCGGCGCCGGGACCTCGGTCCCGCCGAACAGCCAGGCCCGGGCGTTTCTCGATGCCTGGTACACCAGCAGCCTGCGGGACATCCGCCGGACCTACCAGCGGGCGTTCAAGGCACTGCTGTTCGCCTCGCGGTTCGGGCTGTCGGCCCGGCGGATCACCGCCGACCGGCAGTCGGAGCTGGGGTATCTGCTGGCCAATCCGGCCCAGTTCGCCGGGGTGTCCTACTACCGCGGCAGCGGCGGCTTCACCCGCCATGCCGCCGGCTTCGACGTCAATTTCCTGCCGCTGCGCGACGACTACCTGCTGCCGCCACCGGCCACCGACGACCGGGAGCAGCCGTCCCCGCAGCGGACCCAGGCCCTGTTCGACTGGTGGGAGCGGATCTTCGACTACACCCGGATGCGGTCGCAGGTGGAGGCCGGCCGGACCAGCCCGGCCTGGCTGCTGTTCCACGAGGCCCAGCAGAGCCAGCCGGCCGACCCGTCGCACCTGCTCCGTCACCTCGGCATCGACCTGCGGCACGCGGGGCTGCTGCTGAGCTATTTCGACACCCTCACCCCGGCCATCCGGCAGATCGGCAGTGCCGACCTGGGCGACGACCGGTGGGCGGTCCGGGTATGGCACGGCGAGGAGTGGATCCGCCGCCTGCTCTGCGCCTTCCGGCCCACGGACATCACCACCGCCCGGGTGGCCGCATGGGCGGCCGACGACCCGGGGGCCACCCTGCCCGGGCAGCCGCAGAGCGGCAACGCGAACCTGTCCACCTTCGTCGCCAGCGGCCTGTTCGGCGCCGCCCTGCCCCGGTGCTATGAGGAATTCCGGGAGATCAACGACGGGCTCCGGGCCCGGGCCCGGGACGCACTGGCCGCCTTCTTGTGCGCGATGGACCGGGTGCCGCTGCCCTGGGGTGGCAGTGCCCGGGTCCCTGGCGACCTAAGCAGCCTGCTGCTGATAGACGTCGAGGCGGGAGTGTGCGAGCGGGCCAGCCGGGTCGAGGAGGCCATCAGCGCCGTGCAGTCCTTCATCCGCCGTGCCCGGCTCGGGCTGGAGCCCGCCTGGGCGGTCAGCGAGCCGTTCGCCCGGCTGTGGGACCGGCGCTTCACCACATTTGCCACCTGGGAGGCGTGCCGCCGCCGGGAGCTCTACCGCGAGAACTGGATCGAATGGGACGAGCTGGCCCGGTGCCGCGATACCGAGGCGCTGCAGTTCCTCCAGTCACAGCTGCGGCGCGGTGCGCTGACGGTACCCGTTCCGGGCGGCCTGGACTGGTGGCCGGATGAGCGGCCTCCCGAGCACCCAAGCGAGCGGCCGCTGCAGGCCCGCGAACCGTCGCAGCTGCGCCAGCTGACCCCGCCGCGGGAGGGGCTTGGCCTGCTCGGCAGCCCGCAGCGCGCGGCCCGGCCGTCCTGGCTGGCTCCGCAGCCGAACCAGAACGGCGGACAAGGCGGGAATGGCGGAAACGGAGGTGGCGGCGGAAACGGAGGCGGCGGCGGAAACGGTAACGGCGGCGGAGGTGGCGGCGGCATCCAGATTTTCGCGCGAGCCGGGGACCCGGACTCCGTACCGTACTGGCTGCAGGCGGCCATCGGCCTGGGCACCCGGTTCTACCGGGTAGCCGCAGCCGGCGAACCGCCCGCCGGTGAGCCGTTCCGGCCGCACCCGGCCCAGCCGGAAACCGGGTGCTGCGGGGAATGCGGGCGGCAGCATCCCTGGCTGGTGGACGAGTACTACTTCTGGCTGACCGACGCGGCCGAGTTCACTGAGCCCGCCACCAGCAACGCGACCCCGTACCAGGACGGTTATCAGGTCAGCTACTACGACCAGGCCACCCAGGAATCGGGCCTGTGGCAGGACCAGACCCAGCTGCCGCAGCTGCTGGCCTGGGATTCCGGGCCAGCCGTCCGGCTCTCCTGGTGCCGGGTGCACAACGGCGAGTTCCAGCCGCCGCGCCGATCGGTGGATGCGGTGCCGGTACAGCCGGGCACCACCCCCGACCTGACCTTCGCCGGGCGCACCGCGGACTCGCTTACCTTCCAGGTGACCGGCGCGCAGCCACCCCCGCCGGGATACCTCGACCCGGCCGCCCCGGGATTCCGCTACGACCTGGCCACCGACCAGGTGACCGCGCTGCCGCTGGTGGCCGCCCCACCCGCGCCGGGTAGCTATCTCGGCGTCCTGCCCGCCTACCCGTTCTTCGTGTACCACTCCCCCGGCGCCGCACTGTTCCCCGCCGCCTGGTACACCCCCGCGCTCGCCGTAGCGTGCGCGCTCCGCGCGCACTGCCAGTTCGAGGCCGCGCTCAAGTGGTACGAGCGCGCCTTCGACCCGATGCACAGCGATTGCTCCTGGGTGCGGTGCCCGCCCGAGGCGGAACAGGCGGCCGGGGCGGAGTCGACGGCCGGCGGGGGCGGCGGCGGGCCGCCCGGGCGCTGCTGTGACAGCACGGACGTCACCGACGCGACCGCCCGCGACCGGTCGGTGCTGCTGCTCTACCTGGAGACGCTGCTGCAATGGGGCGACGCCCTGATGGCCCGGGACACCCCGGAGGCAGTCGCCCAGGCACGCCTGCTGTTCGACACGGCGGCGATGATCCTGGGCCCACGGCCCCGCGCGCTGCTTACCGAGGAACCCGTCACGCCGCAGGCCGTCGGCGCGTTCACTCCGGACTGGCCCCCGCTCAATCCCCGGCTGCTCGGCCTGTACGGGCTGACCGAAGACCGGCGGGCGCTGATCCACGCATGCCTCGACGCGATGCGCCGCCGCACCGGCCCAGCCTGCGCGGAGCCCAGCTACGTGACCGGCCGGCCGGCCGGCAGTGACTGGCGCACCACCCCCAGCTGCGACGCCGAGCCCGATCCCGGCTGCGACGACGCCAGGTGGTGCCTGCCGCACAGCCCGTACCGGTTCCTGTTCCTGGTCCAGAAGGCCGGAGACCTCGCCGCCCAGGTCCGGGAGCTCGGCGCGGGGCTGCTCGCCGCGTACGAGAAGGGCGACGCCGAGTACCTGGCCGCGCTCCGGGCGGGCCACGAACGAGACCTGCTGACGCTTGGCCTCGCCGTCCGGCAGGACCAGTGGCGCGACGCGGACTGGCAGGTCCAGGCGCTGCAGAAGACCAAGGAGGCCGCCCAGGCCAACCTGCTCTACTACAACACCCTGATCCAGAACGGCCTGATCACCAACGAGAACCTGTACCTGCTGCTGACCGAGACCGCCATGGTGACCCGGGACAGCGGGCACATCGTCGAGGCCATCGGCGAGGCCATGAAGATCGACCCGGACCTGTTCGTGGGCTTCCCGTGTGAGGAGACCCAGATACCGGTGGGCACCAAGCTGGCCGGGACGTTCGAGTCGGCCGCCCGGATCATCGACATCTTCGCCGACCTGCAGGCCACTACCGCCGGCTTGGACCTCACCCAGGCCGGCTGGGACCGGCGGCTGGAGGAATGGATCCACCAGTCCCAGGTCCTCACCATCGAGGTGGAGCAGATCGAACGGCAGATCCTGGGCGCTCAGCGCCGCCGCGACCAGGCCATCCGGGAGCTGAACACCCAGCGCCGTCAGATCGACCAGTCCACGGAGGTCCAGGACTTCCTGCGGGACAAGTTCACCGCGCATGACCTGTATCTGTACCTGCAGCAGGAAACCGCCGCGCTGCACCGGCAGCTGTACGAGCTGGCCTGGCACGTGGCCAGCGAGGCGCAGCGCGCGTTCAACATCGAGCGCGGGCACACCACACGGCGATTCCTCACCCGCGAGCCCTGGGACAGCCTGCACGAGGGCCTGCTGGCGGGCGAGCGGCTGCAGCACACGCTGCAGGTCATGGAGAAGACCTACCTGGACGAGAACACCCGCGAATACGAGCTGACCAAGCACTTCTCGCTGCGGCTGCACTTCCCCGCCGCCTACCTGCAGCTGCGCAACAACGGGCACTGCGAGGTGTGCCTGCCGGAGTGGATGTTCGACCTGGACTACCCCGGGATGTACCTGCGGCGGATGAAGAGCGTGAGCCTGACCCTGCCGTGCGTCACCGGGCCCTACACCGGGGTGCACTGCCGGCTGACGCTGCTGAGCTCAGAGACGAGGATCGACCCGCAGCTCACCCCGCCGCCGCACCGGTGCTGCCAGGACCAGCACCGCGGCCACGGGCATAGCGGCAAGGGCGGCGAGTACGTGTTGTGCCCTGATGACCCCCGGGCGGTGCGCCAGTACGGCGCCATCGAGGCGATCGCGACGTCCTCGGGCCAGGCGGACAGCGGCATGTTCGAGGTCAGCTTCCACGACGAACGCTACCTGCCGTTCGAATACGCGGGCGCGGTAAGCCGGTGGCGGCTCGAACTCCCGCCGGACAACAACCAGTTCGACCTCGACACCCTCAGCGACGTCGTACTGCAGCTGAACTTCACCGCCCGGGAAGGCGGCGAACTGCTCCGCCGCGCGGCTAATGAAACCGCGCAGCGCCACCTGCCCGGCGCGGGCGTCCGGTTTTTCGACATCGCCCACGAGTTCCCCGATGCCTGGGCGGTCCTGCGCGGTGGGAACGCTGGGGAACCCCGCCGTGAACTCCCGCTGCGGATGAGCCGCAGCATGTTCCCGTTCCTGCCCGGCCGGCGGGCAGTCAGCATCCAGCGGCTTGACGTGTTCTTCGAGGCGCCGGACGCGTACCCGGGTGAGAGCCGCAGTGTCGAGTTCCTGGCCGGGCACCGGCCCGGTCATGCCGATGACGAGGCCTGCGACTGCGCACGGCTGCGCATCGAGTGCGTAGCGAGCAGGGAATGGCCCGGTCTCTTCCACGGCGTTCTCGAAACGGAATGGCCACTGCTTCGTGAGGACGGATACCGCGACATCGGAACCTTCCGGTTCCCTGCCGGTGCCTGCGAGATCTCGCGGATGTTCCTGTTGTGCCGCTACGCGACCACCAGCCAGCCGCACCGCGCCTGGCCGCGGACGGAAGGCTGACCGATGGATTCCGCCGATCCCGCCGCGTTCCTGGGACCCGGCGCCTGGTCTGCCGGGCCGGCCCAGGCCGGGGACACAGCCGGTGCCGCCGCACCGCCGCCCGAAGGCGTTCCCCTGACTGCCCCGTCTGTGTCACTCCCGAAGGGCGGCGGAGCCATTCGCGGGATCGGCGAGAAGTTCGCCGTCAACCCGGTCACCGGCACCAGCTCGATGACGGTCCCGCTGGGGGTGAGCCGCGGCCGTTCCGGCTTCGGCCCGCAGCTCGACCTGGCCTACGACTCCGGGTCAGGCAACGGCCCGTTCGGCTTCGGCTGGACGCTGACGCTGCCGAACATCGTCCGGAAAACAGACCTGGGGCTGCCCCGGTACCAGGACGCGGCCGAGTCCGACGTGTTCGTCCTCTGGGATGCCGAAGACCTCGTCCCCATCCTGAACGAGGACGGAACACGCTGGGAAGCGGGCAGCATCGACCCGGACTACGTCGTGCACAGATACCGGCCGCGCGTCGAGCGGGCATTCGCACGCATCGAGCGCTGGACGAGGAAGACGGACGGCGACACGCACTGGCGGTCGATCTCCCGCGACAACGTGCTCTCCGTCTACGGCCGGGACCCGAATTCACGCATCGCTGACCCGGCTGACCCGACGCGCATCTTTCAGTGGCTGATCTGTGCAGCGCGTGACGACAAGGGCAACGGGGCCGTGTATGACTACAAGCCCGAAGATGGCACGGGCGTCGACCTCAGCAAAGCGCACGAACGCAACCGCGGCGGCCGCGGTGATCCCCGGCGGACGGCCAACCGCTACCTCAAGCGCGTGCGTTACGGCAACCGCATTCCGTTGCTGGACGATGCGGGACAGCGACACCAGGTACTGCCGGACACACTGACCGCTGGCGCGGGGTGGATGTTCGAGATCGTCTTCGACTATGGCGAGCACGACGAGCAGGCGCCAACGCCGCAAGAGGTCGCCCCATGGCGTTACCGGATTGACCCGTTCTCGTCGTACCGGCCGGGTTTCGAGGTCCGGACCACCCGGCTTTGCCGGCGCGTGCTGATGTTCCACCACTTTGCGGACGAACCCGGCGTCGGAACCGACTGCCTCGTCCGCTCGACCCACCTCAGCTACACAGGCGAGCCGGACCCGGCAGGCCTCCGCAGGCCCGTGTACTCACTGCTGCGCGAGGCCGTGCAGTCCGGCTACCGGCGAAGCAGTAGCGGATACCTGAAGGCGAGCCTGCCGCCGGTTGAGTTCGAGTACAGCGAGGCGGCGGTCGACCCGACCTTGCGCGATGTGGCGCAGGAAAGCCTCAGGGACCTGCCCGCCGGTATCGACGGCACCGCCTACGCCTGGGTCGACCTGCACGGCGAGGGAATTCCCGGGATCCTCACCGAGCAGGGCGGGGCCTGGTTCTACAAGCACAACCTCAGCCCGATTGGCCCGGGATCCATCGAATTCGGCCCGACAGCTCTCATCACCGGCAAGCCGAATGTCAGGCTGGCCGGCGGCAAGGCACGGTTCGCCGATCTGGCCGGCGACGGCCAGACGGACGTAGTTATCCTCGATGGACCGACCCAAGGCTGTTACGGGCACGTGGCGGGAGCCGCGAGCTGGCAGCCGTTCCGGCCATTCACGTCGATTCTCAACCGGGACTTCGATGATCCGGATCTCCGCTTCGTCGACCTTGACGGGGATGGCCGCGCTGACGTCCTGATCAGCGAGGATGACACTTTCGTCTGGCACGCCTCACTCGGCGAGGACGGCTTCGGGCCGGCCCAGTTCTTCCCCCAGGCCGTGGATGAAGAGCAGGGCCCGCGGCTCGTCTTCTCCAACCGCCTCGAGGCGCTCTACCTCGCCGACATGTCCGGCGATGGCCTGGCTGATCTCGTTCGGGTACGCAATGGCGAGTGCTGCTACTGGCCGAACCTCGGCCGGCGGTTCGGTGCCAAGGTGACCATGGATCACGCGCCCCGCTTCGATCACCCGGACCAGTTCGACCACGACCGGCTCCGGATCGCCGACATCGACGGGACCGGCACCGCCGACCTGATCTACCTGCACCGGGACGGAGCGCGGCTCTACTTCAACCACTCGGGAAACAGCTGGAGCTCGCCCAGCACGGTGCCGGTAACACCCAGCGCCAACGAGGCCCGCGGTGTTCAGGTCGCCGACCTGCAGGGCAATGGGACCGCCTGTCTTGCCTGGTCGTCACCGCTTCCGGGCGACCGGGCCTTGCGCTACGTGGACCTGATGGGTGGCCGGAAGCCGCACCTGCTCGTGAAGGCGGCGAATAACCTCGGTGCCGAGACCCGGATCAGCTACGCCCCCTCGACAAAATTCTTTCTCCAGGACCAGCGGGACGGCAGGCCGTGGGTTACCCGGCTGCCGTTCCCGGTACAGGTAGTCGAGCGCCTCGAGACCTCCGACTACACGAGCCGGAACCGTTTCGTGACGCGCTATGCCTATCACCACGGGTACTTCGACGGCGTGGAACGCGAGTTCCGCGGCTTCGGCATGGTCGACCAGTGGGACACCGAACAATTCGACGTGCTCACCGCGGCTGGCGAAGGCCCGCAGGACGAGAACCTCGCGGCGGAGTCGTACGTGCCGCCGGTGCACACCAAGACCTGGTTCCACACTGGGGTTAATCTCGCTGACCTGGGACCGTTCGGCTACTTCGCCGGGCTGAGCAACAGGGCGGCGGGCCAGGGCGGCTACTTCCGCGAGCCCGGGCTGAGTGAAGACCAGGCCCGGGCCCTGCTGCCGCCCGGACCAGTGATCCCGCCCCGGCTGACCGGGGACGAGGAGCGGGACGCATACCGGGCGCTGAAGGGGGTGATGCTGCGCCGGGAGCTCTACGCCGAGGACGCCGGGCCGGGCGCGACGGCTGCTCAGGCGGAGCGGGCCGCAACGCCGTACACCGTCACCGAGCAGGCTTTCAACGTCTGCCTGCTGCAGCCGCAAGGCCCCAACCTGCACGCCAGCTTCCTCGCTCATCCGCGCGAAGCGGTCAGCTACCGGTACGAACGCAATCCTGCCGACCCTAGGGTGCAGCACACACTGACTCTTGAGGTCGACGCCTACGGCAACGTCCTCAAAGAGGCCGCCGTCGGCTACGCGCGCCGCACGGCCATCACGGTGACGGACGGCCACGGGCAGGCGGCGGAAGTTCCCAACCCGGGCCTGGCCACGCTTACCGAGGCTGATCGAGCACGGCAGACGACGACGCTCGTGACCTACACGGAGAGCAGGGTCACCAACGCCATCGAGACCGCGGGCGCGCACCGGACCCCGCGGCCCTGCGAAATGATCATGTTTGAGCTGACAGGTTACACACCGACCGGGCCTGGCGGCCGCTTCCAGCCGACCGACCTGGTAGAGCCGGACCCCGGCGCGGCCGGGCGGCTGCGCCACCGGTTCGCCGACGAGGTCCGCTATGAAGCGCGGGTGACCGCGCAGCCGTGCCGGCGCCCGGTCAGATGGCTGCGGACGCTCTACCGGCGCGACGATCTCACCGGCCTGCTGCCGCTCGGCGAACTGCAGTCACGTGGTCTTCCCGGCGAGAGCTACCGGCTTGCCTTCACGCCCGGGCTGCTGGCCCAGGTTTTCCAGCGTCCGCGCAGTGCTGGGCAGCCACCCGAAGCCCTCCTCCCCGACCCGGCATCGGTCCTCGGCGGACCGGCCGGTGAGTGCGGCGGATATGTCCAGTCACAAACCCTCAAGGCGGACCGGCGGTTCCCGTCCAGCGATGCCGATGGCCTCTGGTGGCGGCCCACTGGCCGGTCGTTCTTCACCCCCCGGCCAGGCGACAGTGCCACGGCTGAACTGCGCCGGGCGCGGCAGCACTTCTTCCTGCCGCGCCGCTACCGCGACCCCTTCGCCCAGGACACCATCGCCCACTTCGACCGCTACGATCTGCTGCTGGCCGGGACCCGCGACGCGCTCGGCAACCGGGTGACCGTCAATGCCAACGACTACCGTGTGCTCCAGCCGCGCCTGGTGAGTGACCCGAACCGCAACCGCAGAGAAGTCGCTTACGACGCACTGGGCCTGGTCACGGGTACGGCCGTGATGGGGAAACCCGCCCCCGCGCCGACGGAAGGCGACTCCCTGGCCGGCTTCGCCGCGGACCTCACCCGAGCACAGCTCGACGGCTTCTTCGCGGCCGCTGATCCGCATACTGCGGCCGCGGCGCTGCTGGGCGGCGCGACCATGCGGGTCATTTACGACCTGGACCGCTTCCGCCGGAGCCGGCAGGCCAGCCCGGACGATCCAGGGAAGTGGCAGCCACCATCCACCGTCACCCTGACGCGCGAGACGCATGCGGCGGACCCGCTTCCACCCCAGGGCCTGAGGATCCAGCTGAGCTTCTCGTACTCGGACGGGCTGGGGCGGGAGATCCAGCAGAAGGTCCAGGCTGAGCCCGGCGCGATCACTGCCGGTGGCAAGACCGCTGACCCGCGCTGGGTGGGCACCGGCTGGGTTGTGTTCAACAACAAGGGCAGTCCAGTCCGCCAGTACGAACCATTCTTCAGTGCGACCCACCGGTTCGAGTTCGGCGTCAAAGTCGGAGTCAGCCCGGTGCTGTTCTACGATCCCGTGGAACGCGTCATCGCCACCCTGCACCCCAACCACACGTTCGAGAAGGTGGTCTTCGACTCCTGGCAGGACACGGCGTATGACGTCAACGACACGGCCGCGCCGCGCAACGGGCAGACGGGAGACCCGCGTTCCGACCCCGATATCGCTGCCTTCGTAGCCGGGTACTTCGCCGGCCTGCCGGCCAGCCCGCCCGCATCAGCCTGGCAGACCTGGTACGCGGAACGGATCGGCGGAAAGCTGGGCCCGGATGAGCAGACGGCGGCGGTGCGTGCGGCGGCCCATGCCGACACTCCGACCACGACCCACTATGACGTGCTGGGCCGGGCCTTCCTGACCGTGGCGCGTAATCGGGTGGGATGCGCCGGCCACGACCTGGACGGCACGGAAGGCAGCCTGCCGACCCGCGTCGAGCTGGACATTGTGGGCAATCACCGCGCGGTGCGCGACGCCGATGACCAGGCCGGAAACCCGCCCGGCCGCGTCGTGATGCGCTACGACTACGACCTGCTCGGCAACCGCATACGCCAGCTCAGCATGGAGGCGGGCGCCCGCTGGACCCTCAACGACGCGGTGGGCAAGCTCATCCGGGGCTGGGACAACCGCGGCCACAATGTCAGCGTCGCGTATGACGAGCTGCGCCGCCCGGTCAGGCAGTACGTCCGCGGCACCAGCCACGAGTCCGACCCGCGTACCGTGCACCGCGACCTCCTGGTCGAGAAGGTCGAGTACGGCGAAGACCGTGCGCACGCGGAACGGCTCAACCTGCGCACCCGGATGTACCGGCACTGCGACTCGGCCGGCGTGCTCATCACCGCACGCCTGGATGCCGACGGCAATCCGGTCGAAGCCTACGATTTCAAGGGCAACCCGCTGCGGAGCACCCGCCGCCTGGTCAGCGACTACACCGCGATACCCGATTGGCAGCTGAGCCCGGTACTCGAGGCCGAAGCTTTCGAAGGCAGCACCCGCTACGATGCCGTCAACCGGGCCGTGCAGTCCACTGCCCCGCGCAGCACTCTGGCCGGGCCGGGCCGCTGCGTTATCCAGTACATGTTCAGCGAGGCCAGCTTCCTGCAACGGGTCGATGTGTGGCTGGACCAGCCGGATGAGCCTGCGGGCCTGCTCGATCCGGCAGTAGACACGCCCTCACCGGTCGGGGTGGCCAACATCGACTACGATGCCAAAGGCCAGCGGCAGCGCATCGACTACCAGAACGGCGCGAGCACGCTCTATGCCTACGACCCGCTGACCTTCCGGCTGACGCATCTGTACACCCGGCGGGGCGCCGCCTTTACCGGAGACTGCGACCGCCCGGACGGCCCGGGCCGCACCATGGCCGCGCCGGACGCACCACCGCCCGGCCGCCCCTGCGGGCTGCAGAACCTGCGCTACACCTACGACCCAGTGGGCAACGTCATCCACATCCGGGATGACTCGCAGCAGGCCAGCTTCTTCAGGAACCAGCGCGTCGAGCCCAGCAACGACTACACCTACGATGCGCTCTACCGGCTCATCCGGGCCACCGGCCGCGAGCACATAGGACAGGACGGCGCGGTCCCGGGATCGGTTATCCCGGTCGTCCAGCCGGGCGACGGTGACGCCATGGCCAGATACAGCGAGCGCTACCGGTATGACGCGGCCGGCAATGTCCGGGAAATCCAGCACCGGGGCAACGACCCGGCCCACGCCGGCTGGACCCGGGCGTATGGGTACCTGGCCCCCAGCCTTATCGAGGACGGCAGCGGCGGGCAGCCCGCAACGACCAGCAACCGCCTCACCAGCACCACGGTGCGCTCGGCCAGCGGCAATCCCGTGTCCGCGGTGTATGGGTACGACCCCCACGGCAACATGGTGCGCATGCCGCACCTGGGTGGCGAACCGTCCAGGCCGAACATGCACTGGGACTACCGGGATCAGTTGTGCGGTGCCAACCTTGGGGGTGGCGGCACGGCCGTCTACGTTTACGACGCTGGTGGCCAGCGGGTCCGCAAGGTGTGGCAGAAGGCACCCGGCCTTATCGAGGAACGCATCTACCTGGGTGGCTTCGAGATATTCCGGAAGCACGCCGGGCCGATCGGGGCCAGCCCGGTCAAGCTGGAGCGCGAAACGCTGCACGTCCTCGACGACAAGCAACGCATCGCCCTAGTGGAGACGCGCACAGCCGGGAGCGACCGGGCCCCGGGCCAGCTGATCCGGTACCAGTTCGCCAACCACCTCGGCTCGGCCAGCCTGGAACTGGACGACCAGGCACGGATTATCTCCTATGAGGAATACCTGCCCTACGGCGGCACCTCGTATCAGGCCGTGCACAGCCGGGTGCAGACGCCGAAGCGGTACCGCTACACGGGCAAGGAGCAGGATACGGAGAGCGGGCTCTACTACTACGGAGCGCGCTACTACGCGCCATGGCTGTCGCGCTGGCTGAGCTGCGACCCCATCGGCATAGCCGACCATCCAAACCTCTACCTCTATGCCCGCGACAATCCGGTGAGCCTGACCGATCGTGGCGGTGAAAGCCCGGATGTAGCGGAACTCGAAGGGCAGTTGCGGGCGGCCCGCAATCAGGAGAACAAGCTCCTCAGTCGGTTCCGCCAGCTCCAAATTGAACTGAAAGAGCAAGAGAAAAAGGTTGAGACCGCCACGAACCGCATCGCCGAGGCGGAACGCTTGTTTAAGGAAGTGGAGACGCTTCAGGTCCAGCGGGGCGAAGGCAAGGCGCTCCAGCAGGGCAGCGGCGTGCGCGACGTCGTAAGGGATCTCGAGAAGTGGCAGCGGAAGCTTAAGGAGGGCGAAGCCACCCTCAAAAATTCCCAAGCCGAGCTGAGGACCCTGAATTCGGCACTGAAGAACACGTCCAAGCAAGTAAGCAAACTGTCGCAGCAGGTGCTGAAGGCGGGCGGGAACCCCTACGTGGGCACGGACGACCCGGCGCTCGGTTATCACACAGAGGAAGAACTGTCGGAAGCACTGGGGGAAGCCGACGCCGCGGCGGCGGGCACCGTGCCGCCCGTCGGCGGGAAGAAGCCACCGGGTGGTGGCGGTGGTGGCGGCGGCGGTGCCGCAGGCGGGGAGGGCGGCGGGCCAGCAGACCCGTGGGGCGGGGGTGGTGGAGGTGGTGGCCAAGCGGCCACGACGACCGAGGAGGTCAGCCAGGCCGGAACCCGGTTCGCCAGGCTGAGCAAAGCCTGGAAAGTGCTGAAAGTCGGCGGCGAGGTGGCCTTCGCGGTGACCGCCACGATTACGACAGTCAGTATGGTCGTTCACCTGGCCCGAGGCGAGACCGAGCAGGCGCTCACGGAGGGGCTGGACTTCCTCACGCTCGGGGGTTTCTCATACGGGGCGGGAAAGGCAGCCGAGGCCGTGCAAGACATCGGGGAAGGCATGGAGGCCGCACGCAAAATCCGCGACTTCACTGAGGAGGGCAGCGTGCCACCGCCGCAAACGTGGAACTCGACGCCGGAGCAGCGGAACGAATATAACGAGCGGCGGCGCCAGAGCCACATCGACCACCCATTCGGTTTCTGACCGTGCGGGGCGAGACCACCATGCCGGTGCTGAAGTACACGGATCTGGGCTCGAAAACAGATACTGCCAAGCGCTCGCGGTCCACGGCTTCGCCCGTGTCCCCTGTTCGCGCCAGGGCACTGATCGTCATGCCGATGCCGTTAGGATGATGTGGATTTCTTTGGATTCTCTCTTCCAGTAGCAGCTGATGGAGAAAGTTCATTTCGGCGCTTAAGTTTTATTTTAACTGAGGCCTCGATGCCAGCCTTCGCAATGAAGGCCAATTGACCTTCGGCTGTAAATGCAAGGCCGATTTCAAGCTCTTCTATGTCGTATCTCTTGATGGAGCGCGGAATATCACTGACAAGCTGCTCAACTTGTCCAAATACTCGACGGAAGTCTGCTCTGACGTCATCTAGCTTCCTTCCGCGTACGTCACTCCACCACTCTCGCAATCCATGCTGTTCTACCTCGCCTGGGAAGAAAGGATGATCAGAAATGAAAACCAGCCACTGTTCGCTAGCTACCCACTCAGGAGGTGACGTTTCGGACATCAACTTCTACCTCCGCTCTTGTCACCAGGTCAAACACGACCAGGGGTTGACGTAGAAGAACTCCGTACCCCAACAGGGTCCCATCGCGGTCGACCTGTGCTCCGAGATACATCGATATTCCTTCTCGCCCATTTTGGCGTATTACCAAGGCGCCCGAGTCGCCATGATGGAAAGCATCCTTCAAGAAAACCATTGATTGCAGCTTTGGCTTACAGTGAGGCCGGGCATCGATAGTAGAAGGTGGAACTAGCGCGATTCGTGTGAGGGTCGGGCGGCCACGCGCCACGACGATGACCGGCTCGCCAACCGCGGGAAACTCGACAACCTCAAGTGGTGCCGATTCTGTTGGCTTGTGAAGTGAAACCGAGACTAGCGCCGAATCCATAATAGGACCTTCGAAGTCCACCAAACGCCCTCTCTTCACCGCCCCTGGACCTTTCAGCCAAACCTCGACTCCAGGTCGGAGTTTCTCCTCAGGCTCCACGCACTCAAGAACATGCGCCGCCGTAAGAAAAAGCTGCTCTCCTGCCTGCTCTGAACGAAACAAGCAAGCACAGAGTCCCCGTGGCGGACGTGGGAGCACGTGCGGGTGGGGCGTAAATCCTGTTGCAAAGACGGGAACGGTCACATCAGAATCCGGCACGTGGACTTCACCCATCTGACGCGGTGGCCCCACCCAGCCCGTCCAGCGGAAAATTACAGCCAGACCTCGCTTGTTATCTTCTTGCCACACGAATCCAAAACTAGTTATTGCTGAGGTGGGAACGTATCTCGGAACGGGCCAATAAGTGAGGCCATTTTCGACAGCCGCTACCCACTGTAGAGCTCGGCCATATGGGTCGGGGAGACCTTGGGAATATTGCAGGATCGATGGATGCACGTCAGCCCTGGGTGGCAGTCCTGGTGGCAATAGTTCTTCGATAATTTCCTCTGAGAGGTCGCTAACCACCGTGCCCGGGATTGGTTGGCGGGAAACATGAGGGCCAGCCTTAGGCTGAGGGGTCGCGGACGCTGCTGAGCGCGCGCCTTCGATTGCTCGCCAGACGCGTTCCGGCGTGCATGGCATCGGGACATCGTGAATACCCATCGGTCGCAGCGCATCGACGATCGCGTTCACCACCGCGGGGGTGGCCGCGATGGTGCCCGCCTCGCCCACGCCCTTTACCCCGAGCGGGTTGGTCGTCGCCGGGGTTTCGATCCGGGCGGTGCTGAAATGCGGCAGGTCCGCGGCCGACGGCAGCAGGTAGTCGGCCATGGTCGTGGTGATCAGGTTGCCTTCCTCGTCGTGGATGGCCTCCTCGAACAATGCTTGGGCGATGCCCTGGGCCACGCCGCCGTGCACTTGACCCTCGACGATGAGCGGGTTCACCACCCGGCCCACATCATCCACGGCCACATAGGAGCGGATCTTGGCCATCCCTGTCTCGGTATCCACCTCAGTCGCGCACAGGTGGGTGCCGTGCGAGAAGGAGAAGTTGTCCGGGTCATAGATGGCATCGGAGTCCAGCGAGGGCTCGATCCCCTCTGGCAGGTCGTGCGCCGCGAACATGGCCAGCGCGATCTCCTGGATGGTGCGGCTCTGCTCCGGAAAGCCGCGGACATAGAACCGGCCGACGGTGAACTCGATGTCGTCCTCGCTGGCTTCTAGCAGGTGCGCGGCGATCCGCTTGGCCTTGTCGATTACCTTGACGCAGGCGCCGTTCACCGCCACCCCGCCCACGGTCAGCGACCGCGACCCGTAGGTGTCTATGCCCTCGGGGGAGACCTGGGTGTCGCCGTGCAGCACCCGGACGTCCTCGAACGGGACTCCCAGCTTGTCCGCGACGATCTGGCTCCACGCCGTCTCGTGGCCCTGGCCGTGCGCACTCGACCCGGTCACCACCTCGACCTTGCCGGTCGGCAGCAGCCGCACCGACGCGTGCTCCCAGCCACCCGCCCCGTAGGCCAGCGAGCCGAGCACCCGGGACGGCGCCAACCCGCACATCTCGGTGTAGGTGGAGATCCCGATGCCCAGCTGCACCGGATCATGGCTGTCCCGGCGGCGCTGCTGCTCGGCCCGCAGCTCGTCGTAGCCGAACATTTCCCGGGCCCGGGCCGTCGCGACCTCGTAGTTGCCGCTGTCGTAGGTGAGCCCGGCGATCGTGGTGAACGGGAACTCCTCGTGCTTGATCCAGTTCCGCTCGCGCACCTCCAGCGGGTCCATGCCCAGCTCGGCGGCCAGTTCGTCCATGATCCGCTCGATGGCGAACGTGGCCGCCGCTTGGCCACCGCCGCGGTAGGCGTCGGTCGGCACTTTGGTGGTGAACACGCCGGTGCAGCGGAACGAGTACGCATCCCACTTGTAGATGCTGTTGTAAAGGAACGCGCCGAGCAGCGGGATACCAGGGGTGACCAGCATCAGGTAGGCACCCATGTCGGCCAGCAGGTCCACGTTGAGGCCGCGCAGCCGTCCGTCGCGGTCCGCGGCGATCCGGATCCGCTGCCACTGGTCCCGCCCGTGGTGCACGGTCAGGTTGCCCTCGCTGCGCGACTCGGTCCACTTGACCGGCCGGCCGACCTTGCGGGAGATCAGCAGGGCCAGCACTTCCTCGGCAGTGACCTGCAGCTTGGAGCCGAAGCCACCGCCCACGTCCGGGGCGATGACCCGGATGTTCTGCTCCGGGATCCGGATCTGCAGGGCCAGCATGAGCCGGACCACGTGCGGGATCTGGGTGGACGACCAGAGCGTGTACTCGCCGCCCTCGCAGGAGCAGACCACCGAGCGAGGTTCCATCGCGGTGGGGATCAGCCGCTGCTGCCGGTAGCTGCGCTCGATCACCACCGGCGCGTCCCGAAACGCCGCGTCCAGGTCCCCGTTCTGGAGCAGGAACTCGAAGCTCTTATTGCCGGACTCGTGCACCCTGGGCGACGACGCGTCCAGTGCGGTCCGGATGTCCAGCACCGGCAACAGCGGCTCGTAGTCCACGTCGATGGCCTCGAGCGCGTCCGCGGCCTCGTAACGGTTGCGGGCGACCACGCAGGCCACCGCCTCGCCCACGTAGCGGACCTCATCGGTGGCCATCGGCGGGTGAGCCGGGATGACGATGTCCGGAGTGACCGGCCAGGCGCACGGCAAGCTGCCTTGCTCGTCGGCGAAGTCGGCGCCGGAGAAGGCGGCGATCACACCAGGGACCTGGAGCGCGCCACTGACGTCCACCCGGGTGATCCGGGCATGGGCATGAGGACTGCGGACGAAGTTGATGTGCAGCATCCCAGGCAGGGGGATGTTGTCGGTCCAGTTGGTCTGGCCGGTGACCAGGCGCGCGTCCTCCTTGCGCGGGCGCGCCTTGCCAAGTTCGAGCTCCGCCGCCTGGGTGCCGGTCGTCATGACGTCCCCCTCACCCGCCGCGGACATGACGCCAACCAGCTTCACACGTCTTCCCCACTATAGATTCTGGCGCATCCGTTTTTGGACTCGGTTCGCAACTCGCCTAGGAAGATGTGACGCAACGACAGAAGCTGGCCAAGCCCCTCCTCTCGGCTGCCATGTTGCCCATGGCGTAGCGTCAAAGGGCAGCTTGCAAACACGAGGGGCTAACACACAAGGTCTGTAAGCCCACACAGCTGCCCGCCACCGACAGGTGCATCACCGATCAACTGTGGCTGCTAAACCAGGCCAACAATGCACGGCTTGGCTGGTGAGTAGTCCAGAAGGCACCAAAAGCAGATCCTCGGACGCATCAATCTCAGCGCACGACCGCCGCGAGCAGGTCCAAACCCGTTCGCCTTGTGCGGACGATGAGGAGAGCATAGGTACACTCAGTCGTGCATCAACCAGCCTGTCGCATAAACGGCGCGCCTTCGTCCGAGCAGGCCTGGCGCTTGGGATCCTGGGGTGTGCCGCAGAACTTCCTTTTCCCGCAGCGTGATCAGCGCTGGCAAGAGACCCGGCGGTATAGAGCGCCACGCCGCTTGCGTCCTCTGAGCCAGGCACCCAGAGAAGTCAGCAGCACAGTCTCCCGCTTCCCATCTCGTCTCATCCTGTTCCGCCGATGTCCAGCCGGAGGCGGTTCCAGGGCCCGATGGAGGAATCCGTGTGCACAATCATGTGCACACGCCACAGCAAGAAGGCCTCTCCTGGAACCCGAAGAAGCCTTTGACCTGCGCAAATGGTAGCGGGGGCGGGATTTGAAACCCCGCGACCTCTGGGTTATGAGCCATACGACGTCTGTCTCTGCCGTCTCACGTGGTCTGTGGTTGCCGCGCTGACCTTGGCGGACAGACGGCGGCCGTTCATGTCTGGTCCGCTGCGTCTCCCGCGTGTCAACCCGTCCTGTCGCGTCTTGTACACAAGTCCGTGCACAAATCAGGTTCGCGAACCGCGGGGCTCCTGCCTGTCAACGTGGGCGAGGTCATGCGGGGACCGAACTCTCCACCTTCCGTTTTTCAGGTGTAGCGGACGCCTTGCTCAGGAGGGATGTGCGAGGGTACAGGGCTGTCTATGGCTGCGTCAGGGCGCTGACGGCTGCGGTCGTTGCCGTCACGGTTGCCGCCGGAGATATACCAACCGACCTCCCGCCTTGCAGGCGGGGAGTCGAATCAAGGCTGGCGCTGTCAGCGTCGCTTGGACTGCCGTACTCGGTTTGTAAGGAGCGCCCGGCGCCTGTCGCGCGCGGTGACGTGCATATGAGGGGTGCCTGGAGCCGTTCCGGCGCGCAACTTCATCTTTTAGAAGAACGTATCCAGGAGTAGGCTGTGCTTTGATGGGCCGGGTTCAGGTCGGGCACGGCACTGGGGAAGGTCGCCGATGAACCGAAAATCCGTGATCATCCTAGTGATTATCGTAGCGGTTATCTTGCTCGTGTTGCTCATTATTTACGCTGCCAACCTCACCTCTGGGGCTCAACCCTACTGACGTGCCCCTTCTAAGATGAGACGTCAACGATTGATGTTCTCGCAGCACTAAAGGTCACCGCCGCGACCGATACCGATGCACAACTCCGCGATCCCGAGGTGCGGGGCATGATGTCTACGTTGGACCCGGCGGTCGCTTTCGCCGTTTGTGTGGCGTACGCTGCGGATACAAGCCTGCTCGTACGCTGACGTGGCGAGCATCGCAGAGTCGGGGGCGGCTTGGTGGGCGGAGTGGCCAGGCTCCGAGCTGGCATGTTCATCCTTGGAAGTCAAAAGAGGTGGAGTCGTGAAGGCTAGAATCGCCCTGTGGGCTCGCAGCTGGCGTGAGCGCCGCCTCGTTCGTAAGCAGACGCGGCAAACATCGGCGGCACGTCAGGCGAAGCGTGCCGCAGAGGCGGGGCGATCGCATCCAATGGGTCAGGGTGGCTCAGGCGGCGGCTGAGCTGGACCCCAAACCGCGCTACCACCGGAGGGTCGGCGCTGTCGAAGTCAACCTGGATCGGAATGGCCGTGCCCACCGAGCTTAATGACGAATTGGCCATTGTGCCGTCGCCGGACTGTGCCACGGCCTTTAGTGACCCGCGGATTAAGAGACAGGCTCGCCCGCGCGAAGGCGTCCGTCCGAGCTAGCGGTTCTGGCTCCGCGTGGTCCTGGTCGTGGTCGCCGTCGCCCAGCGCAGGCTCGCCCCAGCTCGTCCGCCAAGGCCTCGACGGTCGAGCGGGCGCTGCCGTCCTCGGCCGTCCAGCTCCGCTGCTGGAGCCGACCCAGGAGCACGTGTGGTTTGAGACATATCGGAATCACGACAGCAGGGGGGACTGGATGAACTACCGGAAGATCGCAACCTTAACAGGGTGGTTGTGGATCATCACCTTCGTGACGTCGATAGCTGCGCGATTCTTCTTCTACGCTCCGGTGCTCAATCACAAGGGGAACTACGTCACGGGCGCGGGGAAGGATGCCCAGACGCTCATCGCGATCGGGGCATTGCTCGAACTGCTCCTCATCATCTCGAACGTTGGGACGGCCGTGGTGCCGTACTCGATCCACAAGCGCGTGCACGAAGCGGGCGCCGTCGCTTACGTGACGGCGCGCCTCGTGGAGTGCACGTTCATCGCGATCGGCATCGTCTGTATGCTCGCCGTCTCGACCCTTCGCCAGGACGCGCTGAGCGGGACCACCGCCGCGGTCGGGCAGGCAGTCTTTGACGTCTACCAGTGGACGTTCCGGATCGGGCCGGGCTTCATCGTCGGTGTCGGGAACGGCCTGATCCTCGGGTGGCTCATGTACACCTCCGGCTTGGTGCCCCGGCGCCTGGCCCTGTTCGGGCTGGTCGGTGGGCCGCTCATCATCATCTCGGGAGCTCTCGTCATCTTGAACGTCATCGCGGCCGGTGGCGCGGTACAGATTGTGATGACGATCCCGGAGTTCATTTGGGAGCTGGGGATCGGCATCTATCTCATCGTCAAGGGCTACAGGACGTCATCACCGGCCCTCGCGGGGACGCAGGAGGCCGTCGTCTAGCCCGGGCTACGTAGTCGGCGCACCCTCGCCGCGCTGATGGCCGAGCAGAATCTGGCGGGCTGCCTGCCAGCAAGTTTCCATCGCCCAGTCGATGGGACGGCCAGGCTCAGCCCTCGACAATGCGGTCATCGAATCCTGGCACTCATCCTGGAATTCGAGCTGCGCAGAGTGGAGCACTTCGCCACCAGGAAACAGGCATGCACAGCAGTGGCGGCCTGGATCGAGGACTACAACACCAAACGCCGGCACACGGCCTGCCAGAAGATGCCACCAGCGCGCTATGAGCAAGTGCTGGCGGCCCGGGAGGCGGCCTGACATGCCCACGCTTCTCCCGCCCCGCAGCATAAGCCGGTGCTCGGCCTCATCCAGGTCGTTCCCTCCTCGGGCCTGCCGCCGACAACGGCCTGCGGGGGCTCCACCTGGACAAGCCCTACGCCCCGGCGCTCTCATAGGGCTGCGGGAGAACCGGGGACAGAAACAAGATCCGTGTTACCAAGTCTCCACAGTTCGAGGGAACCCCGGGGCAGCGGATCGGCGGCGGTGGTGAACTGGCCGCCCGGATCTTGATGACCGGGTAGCGGCGGGTGGTGCGGACGAACTTGCGGATTGACCAGCCGGCCTGGCCGGAACTCTTGCTGGAGGTGGAGGCGTTCGCGCTCGTCAGCCGGTCATGAGCTGCATGTAAGTGTTCTGCAGCTCGTCTTGGAGCACGTGCGCTTCGCCCCCGACAGCCAGCAGCCTCAGATCCTGGTCCAGGATTCGCTCGCGGTAGTGCCAGCCTTCCGGGATGTTCAGGCGATCACCCAGGGCGGGCAGCGAGTCCATGCTGAGACTGTCGTCCACGATGTGCGAATACGCCTGCATGACGTAGATCTTGCCGCCCGGAGTCACCAGCTCGTATACCGGCCGCCCGGCCGCGAACAGCCATTCGGTCTCCCGTCTCACCGTGACGTCGCTGTAGTAGCGCCGGGCTGACGGCTCCGTGCCCTGTCCGGGCGGGACAGGCAGTTCGGCCACCCAGCGGGCTTCCAGGCCGTTGAACGACAGGATTTCGCCGGTCGCGTGCGCGGTGACCTGGTCCAAGACCCACAAGCGCGGGCCGTTCAGGACGACCACGGGGACCCCGAAGTCCCTGGCGAGCCTGCCAGGATCCAGCGACCGCCAGAGCTCCGCTGGGCAGTCGTTGAGACCTGTAGTGTTGTAGATCGCGGCTGTGAGCTGGCCTACCTCACTTCTGATGAGGAGAATCTCCCCGTACCGGACGCCACGCAGATCGGCTATGGCTCCGGAGTGGCCGGATTGGCCGGTCATCAGTATTTCCCCCTTGGCCCAGATGACAGTGACGAGCCCCAGGTCACCGACCGGGCCGTATCTCTAGGGCATCCGCTGGCAGAAGTCATACAGGGGTTGCCGTTGACCCTGGGCGAGCCCGTTGCTGTTCAGCTTCAGGGTATGGGTTAGCTCTCCGGCGAGTACGACCAGCCCGGGGGCAGCGATCAGCACCCCGGCTAGTGCACAAATTTCACCCCCACGACAACAAATCAGCAGGTCAGCACCCTTGAGGTCAGTGAGATTTCATGATCGTGATAAAAGTCGGTCGGACCCTGTCACGCGGCCATGCGAATGGCTACTGGCGGTCACGGACAGTGATCAAATATCTGTTCACCTGGTGGTGTGGGTGCCGGAAACTATGTCATCTCATGCGGCCTGTGAATACCCGCGGATCAGGCCGCCGAGCCGGTCCCGGCGTAGAACCCAGACGTTTCCGCTCAGAGCGGGCGGATGCGGGCGCCCGGCAGGCGGACCCTGTTGCAGTGCCCGATGCGGCCGGTGAGAGTTGTAGTGATCGACGTACTTGCTGAGCATCGGGGCCGAAGGTGCCGTTCGCCGGCGATGAGCATCCGGTCCAGGCACTCGCGGCGGGCGCTGGCAATCCACCTTCCGGCGATCGCATCCGCCCGGGGCGCCCGCACCGCCGTCCTGAGGACCCGCATGCCGGCCGCGGTGAGCACCGCGCCGAATGCCGCAGTGAACCTGGCGTCCCGGTCCCGGATCACGAACTTGAAGCCTTCGGCATGATCGTCGAGGTTCATCAGCAGGTTGCGGCCCTGCTGGGCCACCCACTCCCCCGTCGGGTGAGCGGTGATCCCGGCCAGGTGCACGCGGCGGGTGCCGTGCCCGATGACGAACAGCACGTACCGGCGGCGCAGGAAGGCCGTATCGACGTGGAAGAAGCCCGCAGCGAGGATCGTCTTGGCCTGGGATTCCAGGAACGCCCGCCAGGTCTGCCCGGCCCGCCGGGGCGCGGGGCCGATGCCGGCGCCCTTGAGGATCTGCCACACTGCCGACGGCGCGAGCTTGCACCCGAGACCGGCCAGCCCGCCGTGGATGCGCCGGCAGCCCCAGCCCGGGTTGTCACGGGCCATCCCCAGGACCAGCGCCCTGATGGCCGGGGCGGACCGCGGCCGTCCGGGGGCGCGGCACGGAAAGGGTCCACTGCCGCCAGACGAGGCTGGCATGCCAGCGCGGCGCGCATAGCTACCGCCAGCGCCGCTAGGCCCACAGAGGTCGTCCCGCCGCCGAGCGGCGGGCTCCGTTGCTGCCCACCCGAACAGCCCTCCACCAGCCGGGCCCGGCAGGATCGTCCCTGCAGAAACTGGACCCTCCGGTTCGTGGATCAGTGCGGAGGGAGGGTCCAGAGGTCCGCCATTGCCGGGACTTCAGCCTGGTGACAGCGCTGGCCGGGTCCACGAGTGTGGCAGGTAAGCCGATCACCTGGAGGCTGGCGCGCAGTTACGGGCGGGTTGGCCCGAGCTGTTGGAGGTGACATGCGAGATTTCCCGGCAGATCACGCAGGACTTGAGATCCTGCCGCTCGCAGAATGCCTGCGGTTGCTGGCCTCGGTTCCGGTAGGCCGCGTTGCGTTTCACGCTGACGGTGAAGTGGTAGTCCTGCCGGTCAATCACCTGGTCGATGGGCAAAACATAGTCTTCCGCACTGCCCCTGGCTCCAAGCTGTCAGCGGCCGAAAATGCTGGCATCGTCGCGTTCGAAGCTGATGATTACGACGCGCAAGCCAAATCCGGATGGAGCGTCGTGGTTAATGGTCAGGCCGAGATCCTCTACGCGGACACCGAGACTCAGCGGCTCAACGAGGTGGGCCTGCGCCCCTGGGCCAGCGCCGTGGATCGTCCATTTTGGATCCGGATACGTCCCATTACAGTCAGCGGTCGGCAAATACCCAAGCACTCCCCTGGCTGACCAGGCCGGACGCCAACTGCAGGCCAGGTGAGCACACGGGCGGCAATATCCTGCTGGTTAGCATGAGCGACGCCGTGGTGGGCGAGGAACTCACCGCCTTGCAACTTCTTAGCGGCAGGCCGTACTGAACCGGCGATCGACGCGCCGCGCTGACCTGTGCGCGCCGCCGCGCGCCCGGCTTCGCGTCACCCTGACGCCCTGGGAGGGCACTGCTGCGTTGGCCGATCGCGGGTGGCTGGAGACTGGCCTGGTGATTGCATGTCGCACTACCTCGGTCTTCGCAGGCTTCCGGTTCAGGCCTGAGGTAATCTCGCTCGCGGTCCGCTGGACCTGCGCTACGGCCTGTCCTACCGCGACGTCGGGGAACTGCTGGCCGAACGTGGCATCACCGTGGATCACGTCACCATCTGCCGGTGGGTGCAGCGGTTCACCCCGGAGTTCATCGAAGCGGCCGGCCGTGCCGCCATGCTCCCGGTGACCGGTGGTTCGCCGATGAGACATACGTGAAGGCCGCCGGCACATGGACCTATCTGTACCGGGCAGTCGATCAGCATGGCCAGGTCATCGACGTCCTGCTGTCAGCCAGGCGTGACCTGGCCACCGCCCGGCGTTTCTTCACCCGGGCACTGCGCGCCGGCACAATCCCGGCCGAGGTCACGACCGACCGCGCCCCCGTCTACCCCAGAGTGCTCAATGAGCTGGTCCCCTCGGCCCTGCACACTGTGGAGCAGTACGCCAGCAACCCGGCCGAGGCAGACCATGGGCGGCCGAAGGCCCGGCTGCGGCCGATGCGAGGGCTGAAGCGTCACCGCTCAGCGCGCATCTGGCCGCCGGTCACGCGTTCATGCAGAATCTGCGCCGCGGCCACTACGACATCGCCACCGAAGTCCCCAGCCGCCACAGGCTCCAGGCCGCGTTCAACGACCTCGCGCTCACCATCTGAACCAGCGCACCCTCCGATCATGCTCCGGCGTGTGCGCAGATGACATAACGCAACAGCGCCCGCTGCGATCGTGCCCCGTAAGCCACTGGTCAAGCAAGCCGAGGGCCACGCCAATGCAGCTGGCAGCGGTGGCGGCGGAGTCGTCTGGGGACTCCGGCTGGGCCTGGTCCAAGATTGCGGCGGCCAGCCGGGTGTCACCGTCAGCGATTGCCTGGGCCGCTAGTGCGGTGTCCATGAACGTTCACCGGGTCTGGTCATGCTGTTCGTGAGCGTGGGCGGCCCCAGCGTTGCTGGCGCTCGCTGCGGATGCGGGCGCGTTCGCGGCGCTGGGCAGCCAGGACGTCGGGGTGGCGGGCGTTGGCGTTGCGCCAGTCCAGGTAGTCCTGCAGCCTCCGGGCCAGCACAGTGTGGTTCGGGTGGTCTGAGCTGGCCATGGTGAAGGTGCGCAGCGGCCCGAACTGGGCCTCGATTAACCGGGTTGGCCCACGACGCACTGGTCGGCGTGAAGCAGAGTTCAACCTTGTGTTTCTTCGCCCAGGTGCGGATCGGCGGGGTCTTGTTCGCGGACAGGTTGTCCGTGATCACGTAGACCGGCGCGCCGTCCGGGCGGGCCGCACGGATGAACTTCAGGGCAGCGAGGGTGTGGTCGCCGCCCTTGCGGCGGCGGGTGATGCCCCAGAGCTGGTCATCGCCGAGGGAGCAGCAGCCGTGGAAGTAACGGATGCCGTGCGTGCGGTGATACGTCGCGGGCAGCCGGGCGGGTTTCTTCTGCCTGGCCCAGGTGCTGCCATGGGTGGGGCGGATCGATAACGGGCCGAACTGGTCAAACGCGAAGCACCGGCCCGGGAACCGGCTGGTGACGTGCTCGATCCGGTCCAGCTTGGCATCCTTGTCCGGGTCGGCGGACTCCTTCCAGGTCCGGGTCCGCTGGAAGGAGATCTGCCGGGCATGCAGGATCTGCCGCAGCCGCTCCCGGCCGATCGCCACCGCCCGGGTGCTGTTGCCGGCCAGGTAGGCGGCGAGCTTGCGCAGGCTCCAGTGCGTGAACGGCAGGCCCAGCTTCTCCGGGCGCGTGGTGGCCGCCGTGACGATGAGCTCCACATCCTCGTCACTGATCAGGCGGGGACGGCCTCCCGCCCACTGAGGGTCCAGCGCCGCCAGGCCTTTCTCATTGAACAGGTGGATCACCTCCCGGACCGTGTCCTCATCCGCCGCGACCAGCCGCGCGATCGCCGGGGCCGGCGTCCCGGACGCGGACGCCATGATGATCATTGCCCGGCGCACCCGGATCGACCCGTGCTTACCGCGGCGCACTATCTGCTGCAGCCGCTGACCTTCCTGGCCGGTCAGCCGCCTCGCCCGCACCGGTTCCGCCATCGCCACCCCTGCGCTCGATTCCATTATCGGGATCGAGTCTGGACCACCCCCGGCCCCGGCGGCGGTGTCTCACCTAACCCGGGAACGTTCATGGACAGCGCACTAGCCGCAGGGTGACGGCGGCAAGTCCGCGTGCGTGCCGATGCTCCGCCACGAGCGCAGCAGTCATTTCGGGTAGAAGGCCACCCACGCTTCCGCAGTCCTGTCGAGACCATGCGATCGACCACGCTCCTCCGCACGGAGGAGACGGTTGGTGGTTGGGGTCAGATCGTTCACGAGGACGGCGACCGCTGACCGCCATCTCTGGCGAAGCGCGCTACGGCGGCTAGGTTCCCCTTGACTCGAAGCTTAATCAGGGCTTCGCCTCGCGCTGTAGCAGCGTCGTCTCCCCGATCCAGCGCATCGAGGACGTCGGCGAGCATGAGCAGCGCATTGGTGTGGTCGAGCACAAGGTCGGTCTGCTCCGCGAGCGCGAGCCCACGTCTCGCGGCTGTCTCCGCCTCGACCGGGGATCCACGAAGCAGATGGGACCGGGCGAGTACCAGTTGGCGCTTGATGAGGTTCTGCCGGTCGGCGACCAGGACGGTTGCCGCGAACGCATCGGCGAGCTTGAGGAACTCGCGAGGCCGGTCCTGTGCACCGACCGCTTCGCAGAGGAGCTCGTCGGCGATACTGACATACCAGAGGTTGCCGATGGCCACGAAGAAGTCCCGAGCCTCACGGATCCTCCGCTCGGCAGCCTCCGCCTTGCCCACAAACATCTCGACCATCGCGATCTCCATCGCGTGGGCCGCCGCGAGCCATGCCAGCCCGTGGCGGTCAAGAAGATCCCGCCACCGTCCCAGGTGTTCCTGGAATCCGCCGTCGTCACCGGCGGCGAGAGCGGCAACCGCCATCAGACCATGGCTGACGCTGTCTGGCATCGGTTCCCCCTGCGAGGGCAGCCCGAGGGCGGTCGCTGGGAACTCGTCGAAGGGCACCGGGCCAACAATCGCGAAGCCGAGCAGGTCACCGGCGCCCTGAGTCGCCTCCCGGGGGCGCCCGGCGTCGAGCGCATGCC
>Ga0335078_10001883_pt1 | contig 31777 bp, 29 predicted proteins | sample Lox_Sample_32_FD_206711 | JGI IMG/M metagenome (GOLD analysis project Ga0335078, IMG submission 206711) | Soil microbial communities from Loxahatchee National Wildlife Refuge, Florida, United States - Lox_Sample_3.2 | ecosystem: Environmental > Terrestrial > Soil > Wetlands | place: USA... | reverse complement strand
TGGCGCGACGGTGCAATGGACGGTGACTTCGGGTACTGCTAAACTCAGCAACACCGTGAACACATCCTCGGCCGCCGGCATCGTTTCCACGTATGTTACGCCCACCGCCGGCCCGGTCCAGGTTACGGTGGCTCTTACCAGCAACACGAGCGTGAAGGCTACCTTCACCGTGAACGTCAATATCGTCGTCACTGGAATCCAGGCGGAATCCGGCACACCCCAATCGGCCATCGAGGGAGCCGTCTTCGCCGATCCCCTGGTCGCCCAGGTGGTTTACAATACCCAGCCGGTATCCGGCGCCACGGTGAACTTCGTGGTCACCAGCGGCCCGATCTCTCTGAGCACTACCAGCGCTGTTACCGATGCCAATGGCCAGGCACAGGTTACTGCCAATGCTGGACCGACCCCCGGACCGGCCGTTGTCACCGCCAGCGTCACCGCTTCCGGGCAAACCTTCAGTACGACGTTCAATCTGACTGTGATGCCTCCCAGCCCGACCATTAGCTCAGTCGTCAACGCGGCCGGATTCCAGAGCCAATACATCTCGCCGTGCAGCCTCGCCACGATATTCGGTACCCGGCTGGCCACCGGCATTCAGGGTGTGGTGACCGCCTTCATCGCGCCGCAAACCCAGGTGGCGAATGTCTCCATTACCTTCGGCGGTATCCCCGCACCGATTCTTTCCGTAGCCAACGTCAACAATCTGGAGCAGGTGTCGGTGCAGGTGCCGTGCGAAGTGACCCCCAGTCTGCTGCCCGTGGTCGCCACCGTCAACGGCCAGTCATCCGCGCCATTCGACGTGACCGTGTTGCCGATCAGCCCTGGCATCTTCCAGGCGACGGATCCGTCCGATGGCAAACTCCGTGCGGTCTTAGTCCGGCCGGATGGTTCGTTCGTTTCCGTCCTGAACCCCGCGCGGCGCGGAGAAATGATCCGCATGTTCGTCACCGGCCTCGGCCAGACCACTCCGGGGTTGTTCACCGACGAATTCGATCCTCTTGTGCAGGATTCCGACGGGAACTGGGTCCCCGAACTCCTCCCCGTCGAGGCCAGCGTGGTGGTCGGCATCAATAACTCTGGAGTCCTGGTAACGTCCGCGCGCTACGCCGCTGGTATGGTGGGCGTCTACGAGGTTGACTTCCAGGTACCCAGCGATACCCAGCCCGGCAACAACGCGCCCTTTGCTATCGGCGTATATCAGGGGACGGGCCTGATCTACGGAAATCCTTCCATGATCCCGATCCTGTAATTGCGAGGTGGCGCAGGGCGGGCTTCGGCTTGCCCTGCGCTATTTTGTAAGGGATACGCTGATCGGTATCGTTTCACTCGGTCTGTCGATCCGCACGAGGATCGCGAAAGGCCGTGTCACATGTGGGATGGCGCCGCGTGATTGGATTGTCAAAAACGCCTTCTCTCCCGGCGGTATCGTCGCCCGGTCCAGCTTTACCGTCAGACCCAGCATTCGGGGACTGTCCACCGTCACGTGCACATTCCAGGGAGTCGAGTTCACGATCCCGACCTTATCTGAAGACGGCCCGGAAGCTTTGAGTTCCACCCGCATCTTGTCCACCCTCACCGCATTGGCGGTGGGAGGGATGCTCGGCATCTTAGGCAGTGCCCGCGGTGCCGGACCCGCAGGCATCGCTCCGCCGGACATCGCCATGCCTGGAGGCCCTCCAATCCCGAACGGCGAGCGCGGCTCATCTTTCTGCGGATCGACATACCAGAACCATTCCCCCCTCTCCAGCTTCCACCGGCTCGGGATTCGCGTCTCGATGGGGTGCCCGAGGAATCCTTCCACCGGAACATTCCGGGTCACCAGTAATGTGACCAGAGCCCTCCTGAAGTGGTCCGTGTATTGAATGTGCAGGATCTTGAAGTTCATGTAGATGGGTTTGCTCGATTGTATGAAGAGGTCCTGCGTGTCGTTGGCTACCAGTTGCTGGGCGGCCCGATATTTGCCCTCCACCTGAAGCCGGTAGAACTGGGTGACACGTTGTCGCAAAGCGGCATCCAACCGCGGCGGAGCCTCCCCGGACGCGGTCTGGGCAAGTATGGCCGTCGCACATAAGAGCGGTAAAAAAACCTTTGGCATGTCTTTCATTCTAACTGGAAAGCCGGAGCGTCAATTTTCTGACAGCGGGGAAACCCAAGTCAAGATCATGCCATGGCATGTGGGCCGCATCCACTTGTTTTCGCAGGGCTTACCAACTGCACTCGTTCGGTCCCTGACTTGCACACTCGGCTCCGGAGGAAGGTAATGATCCAAGCCGTAAACGGTCAGCCAAGCGGCGCGCCGTCCCTGTCGCTCAACCAGTTTGCGTCGCGTTTTGTTAGCGAGTTTGCCGAGTACCTCAAATCCGCCAGCACGGCCGGCCCCGCCACCCAGGCCGCGGCGAAACCGGTTGAAATACTGCCCGATGCAGACAACGCGCCGTTGGCGGCCTCGCACACCGCCTCGCCTGCCGCCTCGTCCACCACGCCCTCCGCCACCTCGTCCACGGGATCCTCTACCACCTCAACAGATCTCGGCGATCCGGATATCCAGGGCTGGCTGAACACCTTTTACTCCGAAGGGCCGCAAACTGCGGGAGGGTCGGGGGACCCTGCCGCCGCTGCAATCTCGTATCAGGCCGCGGCCGGCGCCGGCAGCAATTACACCTCGGACACCATCTACGGTCCCGATCAGGTCTATGCGCAGGCGGTCGCCAATCAATGCGGAAACTCCTTCGCCACCATGACCGGCCAGGATCCGGTGAACTTCACGTCGCAGCTTCCCGGCATTCCCGACCAGCAGGCGCAAGACACGTGGGATAATATGCTGGCCTACGAAAACGCTGTGCGTCTGGAATCAGGACAACCCATCGACACGTCGGCCTATTGGTCCGATCCCGGCCCCCGGACGATTAACGGGCACACTTACACGTCGCAGCAGCTTGGCTATGCCGGTCCCTGCCAGTCTTCCGGACCCGAGCCGATCTGGATCTCGCAAGCCGATCAGGTTCCCGGCACCGATACTTTCAACGTGCCCGGCTACCAGGGCACGGTCTCGGGTATCCAACCCGGGCGGTATTACACCCTGGCGCAATTGCAGCAGGCAGGCTTGCCCTCGGGGCAGCCGGACACCCAGTATTATCCGGGGTCGTGGACCCAGCCCTCCTGATCTAGCTGTTTTGGCTTTGGCTGCGGGTCTTGCGGTTGGAAGGTGCGGCCGGCCGTGCCGAATAATCGATCACCGGAATCAGCGAGTGCTTCTCCTCCGCCGCCGGCGCGCGCCGCCGCGCCACCAGCTCGCGATTCAACGTGGAGACAAATTCTTCGATCTGCGCCTGCATCTCGGCCATCTTCTCGCGCATGTTCAGAATAATCTCGACTCCGGCGAGGTTAACGCCCAGTTCGCGCGTCAGGTGCAGAATCACCTCCAGTCGCTCCAGATCGCCATCGGTGTACAGACGCGTGTTGCCGTCGCTGCGCGACGGACTCAGCAGCCCTTCTCTCTCGTAAAGCCGCAGGGTCTGCGGATGCAGCCCGTACTGCTCGGCCACCGACGAGATCATGTACGCGGCTTTGGATTTCTTCCTGGCCATAGCGCTCAATACAGTTTCGCCCAGAGATCGGCGCGCGGATCTTCCGGATGCAGTCCGGCCAGCTCGCGCAGAATCTCCCGCGTGCGTTCGTCCTGAGCCGCCGGCGTCTCGATGGCGGCCTCCACAATCTGGTCGCCGCGCTGGTTGGTCCGCGCGTTGAACACGCCCTTTTCCCGCAGCCGGAACTTCTGCCCGTTGTGCGTGCCCTGCGGAATCTTCAGCAGCGTCCGCCCGTCGATCGTGGGCACCTCGATCTTGGCGCCCAGGCCCGCTTCCCACACCGTCACCGGCACCTGGATATGAATATCGTCGCCCTCACGATGAAAATACGGATGCTCCTCCACGCGCGTCGTGATATACAGGTCGCCGGGCGGCCCGCCCACAGTACCGGCGTTGCCCTTGCCCGCCACGCGCAGCCGCGATCCGTTGCGCGCTCCGGGTGGAATCCGCACTTCCACACTTTCGGTGTGCGCGATCCGTCCGTCGCCATGGCACGTGGGACAGGCATTCTTCAGCTTGCCGCTGCCGCCACACCGTGGGCACGTCAGATTGAAACGCATGGCGCCGGCCATCTGCGAGACCGAACCGGTTCCGTTGCATTCCGGGCAGGTCGCCGTCAGGCCGCCGGACGATCCGGTCCCATGGCAGGTTCCACACACCTCGTAGCGTGTGATGTTCAGCTTCGCCTGCGTGCCTTTGATGGCCTGCCAGAAGCTGATGTTCATCGAGTATTCGAGGTCCTCCCCCTTTTCTGGAGCGGAGGCTTGAGGCGCCTCGCCGCGGTTGAAAAGATTCGCGAAGATGTCCCGGAAACCGCCGCCCGTGCTGCCCGTAGAAGCGCGATGCCCGCCGCCCTGGAAAAAGTCCGAGAAGTCGAAGCCACTGAAATCCATGTTGGGCTGCGGCCCGGCGCCCGGACCCGCGCCCGCTCCCGGCGGGATGTGATCCGAGTAAAAGCCGAACTGGTCGTAAACCTGGCGCTTCTTCGCGTCGCTGAGAACGTCGTAGGCCTCTTGCACCTGCTTGAACCGCTCCTCGGCCGCCTTATCGCCAGGATTCACGTCCGGATGGAACTTGCGCGCCAGACGCCGGTAGGCCTTCTTGATCTCCTCCTGCCCCGCGCCCTTGGGAACGTGCAGCGTATCGTAATAATCGTGCTTCGAAGCCATAAATAAGCGGGGGCCGAAGGCCCTTCCTGTCCCTAGCCCCTAGCCCCCGAACCCTGATCTCTATTTTTTGTCGTCTACGTCCACAAACTCGGCGTCCACGACATCGTCTTTCTTCTTCTGGCCGCCGCCGGCCTCCGGACCGCCTTCAGCGCCCGGACCCGGACCCGCGCCAGGCTGCGACGCCGACTTGTACATGGCCTCGGCCAGCTTGTGGCTGGCCGTCGTCAACCGGTCGATCGCCGCGTTCATCGCTGCGATGTCTGTGCCTTGCAGCGCCTTGCGGGTCTCCTCGATAGCTTCCTCGATCTGCTTGGCTTCCGCGTCGCTGATCTTCGCACGGTGCTCCTTCAGCGTCTTCTCCACGTTGTACACCATGGCGTCGCCCCGGTTGCGCGTCTCCACAGCGTCGCGCTGCTGCCGGTCCTCCGCCGCGTGCGACTCGGCATCCTTGGCCATCTTCTCCACCTCGTCCTTGGAAAGGCCCGACGAGGAAGTGATGGTGATCTTCTGCTCGTTGCTGGTAGCTTTGTCCTTGGCCGTCACGTTCAGAATGCCGTTGGCATCGATATCGAAGGTCACTTCAATCTGCGGAATGCCGCGCGGCGCCGGCGGTATGTTGGCAAGCTGGAAAACCCCCAGCAGCCGGTTGTGCTGCGCCATGGACCGCTCGCCCTGGTAGACCTTGATCTCCACCGACGGCTGGCTGTCGGCCGCCGTAGAAAACGTATCCGTCTTGCGCGTCGGAATGGTCGTGTTGCGCTCGATCAGCTTGGTGAACACGCCCCCCAGCGTCTCGATGCCCAGCGACAGCGGCGTCACGTCCAGCAGCAGCACGTCCTTCACTTCGCCGCCCAACACGCCGCCTTGCACCGCCGCGCCCACGGCCACAACTTCGTCCGGATTCACGCCCTTGTGCGGATCCTTGCCAAACAGGTCGCGCACGATCTGCTGGATCCGCGGCATGCGCGTCTGGCCGCCCACCAGGACCACCTCATCAATCTGGTTGGGGGTTACGTTGGCGTCCGCCAGCGCCTGCTTGCACGGCCCCACCGAGCGCTGCACGATGTCTTCCACCATCTGCTCGAAGCGCGCCCGCGTCAGCTTCATGGTCAGGTGCTTCGGCCCGGAAGCGTCCGCCGTGATGAACGGCAGATTGATCTCCGTCTCGAGGAGCGTGGAAAGCTCCATCTTGGCCTTCTCCGCCGCTTCTTTCAGCCGCTGCAGCGCCATCTGGTCGCGCGACAGATCGATGCCCTGCTCGCGCTTGAACTCCGAAATGATCCAGTCAATAATGCGCTGGTCGATATTGTCGCCGCCCAGGTGTGTATCGCCGTTGGTCGACTTCACCTCCACGACGCCTTCTCCCACTTCCAGAATCGAGATGTCGAAGGTGCCGCCGCCGAAATCGTAAACCGCAATCGTCTCGTTCTTCTTCTTGTCCAGGCCATAGGCCAGCGCCGCCGCGGTGGGCTCGTTGATGATGCGCATCACTTCCAGCCCCGCGATCTTGCCGGCGTCCTTGGTTGCCTGCCTCTGCGCGTCGTTGAAATACGCCGGAACCGTGATGACCGCTTGCGTGATCTTACCGCCCAAGTAGGCCTCGGCAGCTTCTTTCAGCTTCGTCAGGATCATCGCCGAGATCTCCGGCGGCGAGTACTTCTTCCCGCCAATGTCCACGCGCGCATCGCTGGCGTCGCCCCGCGCGACTTTGTACGGAACCATCTTCATTTCCTCGGTCACCTCGTCATACCGGCGCCCCATGAAGCGCTTGATCGAGAAAACCGTGTTCTCCGGGTTCGTAATGGCTTGGCGTTTAGCAACTTGCCCGACCAGCCGTTCTCCGCTCTTGGTAAACGCCACAACCGACGGCGTCGTGCGATTGCCTTCCTGGTTGGCGATTACGGTCGGCTGCCCGCCCTCCATTACCGCGACTACGGAGTTCGTGGTTCCAAGGTCTATGCCTATGATTTTGCCCATGCTTTCGAATGCCTCCTGATGCTGTGTATTAGCACAGTCTTATTATCAAACTTTAGTGCGTTATTGTCAAGATGCCGCTAGTACATCCATTACAAACCCATTCCACAATCAGCTACCATGAGCATAGCAACATATGCTAAAAAAGCTGCTAGTAGCTCTGGTTGGCATGGCGATGGGTGGACTGGTCGGCCTGCTGGTCGCCTTTATGGGAGCCGGCAATTTGGCGATCATCCTGGGCGCCGTCCTGGGAGGCTTGGTGTTTTCCATCGGCGTGGCGCGTGCCTGAGTTGCAGAGAACGCTGACGTGACGGAGGAAAATATGCCTTTTTGTGCAAATTGCGGCACCGCGGTGGAAGGGCGTTATTGCCCAAAGTGCGGGGCAGCAGTGGATTCCGGCGCGGCCCCGGCAGCCCCGCCCGCCGCGGCGCCGGCCGGTTCCGCGGGGATGTCGGAGAACACCGCCGCCGGTCTATGCTACGTGCTCGGCTTCATCACCGGAATCATCTTCCTGGTGCTGGAGCCGTATAACAAGAACAAACTCATCAGGTTCCACGCTTTCCAGTCGATCTTCTTGAGCGTGGCGGCCATCATTATCCGCTGGGGTCTTCTGTTCATCCTGCCGTGGTCCTTCGGCCTGCGGTTCTTCCTGCTGACGATTGTCAGCCTCGGCTTCTTCGTGCTCTGGATCTTCATGCTGATCCAGACCTTTCAGGGCAAAAAGGTATCGTTGCCCTTTATCGGCGACCTAGCGGCCAAGCAAGCCTAGTGTTTTCAGCGCGAAATGGGTTTGTTCGTATGAAAATAACGCTTGTAGGCGGCGATCCAGTCCGTCGCCAGGTCGCGCTGAGCCGTATATAGGTCGAGCGCGCCGCTGCAAACCAGGTCGCGCAGGCGGTCTTCGAGCGCGTCCTTTACGTGGGCGTTCCAAACGATGTTTGCGTACGGCTCGGGCCACAGATTCCGCACGTCGGGCGAGCCGCCCAGTTCCGGCGTAATCAGGTAATCGACCTCGTAGGCATCCGCCCGCGTGAGCGGCAACCCGTAGCGCGCAAACACCTGTTGGCGCAACCGTGCCGGCACCGCCGGCTGCCCCGGGCCGACGCTGCAAACCGCCGCGCGGTCCTCCGCCAGCGCTGCCCCCGGCGTCAGGTTCGCCCTGGGCACGGCAGGCCAGGTGAAGCTGTTTCTCATCGATACAGTAGCGGCCATCGCCAGAATCACCACGCCGGCGGCCATCACCAGCGCGTGGGAGAGCCGCACTCCCGCGCCGCGGGCCGTGGATACCTCCGCGAGCCGTGCCTTGAGCAGCGCGCGGGGTCCGGAAGCCGAAGGCAGGCGCGAGTCCAGGCTCGCGCGGTGGAACTCCATGAATTCCCGGATGCCCGTATCGAGTTCCGCCATGCGTGCGCGGCAGGCCCCGCATGCCGCCAGGTGAGCGCGCAGGCGCGCGGCGCGCCGCGCCGGCAGTTCGCCGTCGGCCGCCATCAGTATCTCCCGGTCGGATGGGTGCGCGTCTTCGGCCGCCATCAGATCAACCTCCCGCGGCGCGCCGCATCCGTTCGAACGACCGCGCCAAAGAAATCGAAACCGAGCCCAGCGACATGCCGAGTGCCGCGGCGATCTCGCGGTAGCGCAGCCCCTCTGCGCGCAGGTACAGGCAGTATCGGTCCTGTTCGGGTAGGGCGCGCAACACGGCATCGAGTCGCGCGTGCCGCTCGGTATGCGCGAGCTGTTCCTCGGGACCCGGGCCTGGGTGCGCAGGCTCCGCAGTCAACTCCGCGGCGCGCTCCCGGCGTGCTTCCTCGCGCCGCTTCAGGGCCAGGTTGTGCGCCACGCGAAAAACCCATCCGCGCAGATTCCGGCGCGAGCGGCCAAGACGCAAGTGCCGGAACAGTGCGAGAAACACCTCCTGTACGATGTCCTCGCCTTCGGGCACGCGCAACCCCAGCGACAATGCATAGCGCAGCAACGGAGCGCGCCACTGGTCGAAGAGCGCCAGCACCTCCGGCTCGGGATCGCTGCCGCTCGCGCACACGGATTCCCCGCGCGCCGGAAGCGCAATCTCTATAGGCGCCGAATCGGGCGGAGCAGCCATCCGTGTTCTCTTCAGCTTCTAAAAATCTGCCTGTAACTTGCAACTGATACTCCTCGGTGCGGCCAGCGCCGTACCCGAAAACAAGCCCGCGAAATCGATCACGTTCAACTGGTTCGTCAGATTCTCCACGCCCGCTTGAAAGTGCAGCTTCCGCTCGCCCACCTGCTTCAAGATCACGCCGGCCGATGCGCCGATGGTGTAGCCCGGCCGCGCCCGGCCCCTAACGAAATCCACGCGGTCGAGGATCGCTGTGCCGTATTCGGCCGCGGCTTCCGCATACGTGCCGTCGAACTCGACCGGCAGGCCGCTATCGTAGGCGCTATCGAGCGCGGCCCAGACACGCGGCGCGATCTGGTATCGGAACCGTGCGCGCAGCGTGTTTCGTTGATCCTGCGACACCGGAAACCAGCCCTCGGTCGCGCTGATGGCCTGTGCCCCGGCGGCGCCCAAAAACAGGCCGCCGGTCACCGGCAGATAACCGTTCCCGCGCGAGTTGGCATAACTCACATAGCCCGAAAAAGGTCCCCAGCGGGGAACCTCCACCTTCACCTCCGCGCCGTAAATCTCGGCCCGCCTGAACGCGATGGGAAAGCTCACCCCGGTATTCAGCAGCAGATCGTCATCGGCATAGTTGCTCACATCGCGGCGATACAGATTCGCGTCCAGCCGCAGCTTGCCGAAAAGCGCGCGGGCGAATCCGGCTTCGTAGTAATTGCCGCGCGACGGCTCCACCGGCAGCCGCAGCACCTGGTCGCTCAGGCTGACCACGGCCAGCGAACTCGCCACCAGCAGGTTCTCGAAAGCCGGTGTCTGGAACACCCGGTCGTAGGACGCGCGAAACACGATGCCTGTCGCCTGCCAGAAATAGGCGATGCCCGCGCGCGGGCTCCAGGCCGTCTGATCCACCAGCAGCTTGTAATGATCGAAGCGCAGCCCCGCGCTGAAGGTCCAGTCCTTCAGCCGGATCAGATCCTGAGCGAAGGCGGCCTGCTCGCGGTCCTGCGCGCGGCCCAGGAAATTGAAGACCGGCGGCGTGTCCGGGTCAAACTGCGCCGGATCGGTAATCTGGTAGTTCAAGGCTTCGCGCAGCCCCGCGAAGTCTCCCTCCGCGCCAAACTTGAGTTCGTGCCGCCCCTCGTGCGCCGATACCGTTCCCTTCGCGTAGCCCTCGCGGTAGCTGCGGTCCTGCCCCGCGATCATGGGCGTCGATAGCGGATTCGACCAGAACCCGGCCGTCACATCGCGCGCCATGGCGTCCACGCTGGCCACGACTCGCGGTGTGAAGATGTGCTGAAACGATCCCTGCAAGGCCGTCTCGTAGTTCGTGCGATCCTGCCGCTGCCCCGCTTCCTGCTGCACGATTTCGTCCGGCACCAGGAACTTCGATTGTTCTCGCCGGAAGATCACGCCGACGCGGTTGTGCGCATCGATGTCGCGCTCGTAGTGTCCCGTCCATCCGGCCGCCGTGCCATGGTTGGTGTAGTTCCGCGTGGTCGGCGGATCGAGGAAGCGGTCCGTGGCCGCCCCTGAGCCGCTCACGCTCAGCGTGTTCCGTCCCCAGCCGTATTGGCCTTCCAGGTAGCCTTCCGCCGTATCGAAGCTCCCGCCCGATGCCACAGCCCGGCCATGAAATCCCGGCCGCTGATCCCGCGTGGTCTGGACCTCGATCACGCCGCCCAGCTTTCTGCCGAACTCAGCCGGATAGCCCGCCGTCATGATGCTGACCTCCTGCACGTCATCCGCATCGACATCCGGCACGAAAGCGGCCGACCGGTTGCCGGTCAGGGGAACACCGTCGACCACGTATTGCACCTGGTATTCCGACGCGCGCGGATGCAGGATGCCGTTTGCTTCGAAGACCCACCCGGGTTCAGTCACTACCAGATCGGCCAGCGACCTCCCGGGCGAAGCGGCGGGCGCCTCCTCGATCGCCTCCTGTCCAATGCGGTTCACCGTGTGCGTGCGATGCGGGTCGATCAAGGTCTCCTGGCCGCCCACCGTGACCGCGGTCCTCACCGGCGCCACTTCCAGGATCACTTTCAGCGCCTCAGGACTCGCGGAGCGGATCTCGACCGCCTCCGAAAACGGTGCGAAGCCGGACCGCGTGACCCGCAATTCATAGATGCCGAATGGCAACTGCCTGGCGATGGCGAGTCCCTGGGAGTCCGCCTTGAAGTGCCTGTGATATTGATTTACCTCGCTGGTCAATTCCAACGTGGCCGGCACTGCGAGGCCGCCTTTATCGGTGACCGTGACTCGCAGTTCGCCGTTTTCGGTCTGGCCCGGCAGACCGGCGGCAAGCAGCAGAATAATCGTGAAACGCAGGATGACGATTGAATATTCCGGAAGGTTCGCCGCTGTTCAGTGTTTTTCTTTGGCCTGCTTGCGCGCGAACGCCATCGCGCTCCACGTGGCATCGACCGCGCAGATCTTGTAATCCACCAGTCCGACGGCGATGGCGGACTCGCGCAGGAACGGCTCCTTGATCTGGGAACCTTTCCGCCACAGGATCCAGAGTTTGGTGCGCTCGGCCACACCGCGCATGCGCGGCAGCCTGGCGAGGCAGGCCTCGGCGTCATGCACGAACCATAGCGTGACGTCGCCCTTTGCGGCCGGATCTTCGTCGAGCACCGCGCTGGAGGGCAATTCCCCGAGGGCGGCCACGTAGTTGCGCGGCGGATCGATCAGCGCCACCGTGGAGTCTTCCCGAATGCCCAGCTTCTGCGCCGCGGTTCGCGAGCGATAGCGCTCCATCATTTGTGGAGGAACAACCGGATTGGCCGGTGGCGCAGCCAGGGCCTGGCGCACCGCGGACCGCAGCCGCGCGCCCGTGGTGTACACGGCGTCCGGCAGCAGCTTGCGGATCTCCGCGACCTTCTCGGGCGCGCCCTCGACGAACACCATGGGGACCTGGCGCAGCGCCTTCTGGCCGCGAAAGTAGATGGCGAGTTCGCGGCCGTGCGACGGCACGCGCGAAAGATCGATCACGAAGACATCCGGCGGAGACTGGCGCACGGCGCGAAATTCGTTGCCCGTCAGTTTCTCGTCGTACTCCACAGTATGACCGGCTGCCCGCAGAGCTTCGATTACGGCGCCCGCCTCGCTCGCTTTCGGGTGAACCAGTCGCACGCGCGGCATTACGGCGCTACCGGCAGCACGATGTGCGATGGGTAAGCCTTCGAGTGAAAGACCGTCTGCGTCGCCGCCCGGTAGTCCGATGCATGCGCCTTGAAGATATTCCCGACGAAGGTCTGCGGGTTGCGGTCATAGAGCGGAAACCACGTGCTCTGTACCTGCACCATGATGCGGTGGCCTTTCAGGAATGCGTGATCGTTGGTGTGCAGGTCGATGCGGTAATGCGTGACTTGTCCCGGCACGATAGCCTTGGGATGCTCGTAGCTATACCGGAAGCGTCCGCGCAGGATCTCATCGGCGATCATGAGTTCGTAGCCGTCGAGCGCCGGGTCGTCCGGATTGAATTCCGGATAGACATCGATCAGCTTCACCACCCAGTCGCTATCGGTGCCCGTAGTCGAAGCGTACAGCTCGGCCGCGATGTCACCGGCGATCTTCAGGTCGTCCCGCAGGGGCGCGGTCTCGAAGGTGAGAACATCGGGCCGGTTATCAACGAAGCGTTGGTCCTCCACCAGCCACGTAGGCCAGCCGCCTCCCGGATATGTCGGGCTGATGGGCCGGTGCCGATAGGGTACCGGATGCGCGGGATCGGATAGGTAGCTCGAAGACGCCTGGTCATCCTCGGCCGGCGGGTCGAAAGCCAGCTTCCCGCCGGCGCGCAGATAAAGGTTGCGATTTCGCGCGTTACGCGGCGGCCACGAGTCGTACTGCTCCCAGCGATTCGACCCGGTCTGAAAAACCATGGCTTCGGGAAAGTCGCGCGGACCCCGGTCTTTCAGCCAGTAAGCGAACCAGCGCGCCTCGATCTGGGTGCGGAAGTACTTGCTGGTATTGCTGTCGAAAGGAATCTCACCGAGCGTGCTGCCGTCGCGCCGTGCCCAGCCCCCGTGATTCCACGGTCCCGCCACCAGATAGTTCAGATGGCCGGCGTCATGCTTCTCGAAGAGTTCATAGATTTCGACCGGCCCGTAAAAATCCTCCTGGTCCCACCATCCGGCCACGTTGAGGTTCGGGACCTTCGGCGCGTGGATATAAGGCGCAAAAGCCTGCTTCCGCCAGAACCGGTCATAGTTGGGATGATTGACGAAATCGTTCCAGGTGGGCAGCCGGCCGTGGAAGTATTTCTCGTCGGCGTTCGGAAGGGCGCCCAGCTCCAGGTACCACTGATAGGTATCGGCGCGGTCGAATGCAAAATGCGTATTCGATTCCTTCGCAGTTTCGAGCAGCGCGGCATACTCGAAACCGTAGCTGAGGCGGAAGGCGCCGTTGTGATGGAAGTCATCGCCCAGAAACATGTCGGCGGGCGAAGCCTGCTCGGAGGCGGCCTTCAGCGCCGGATGCGGATCCAGCAGTGCCATGGTGGTAAGCCAGCCGCCGTAGGAAATACCCAGGATGCCGGCGCGCCCGTTGTTCCCCTTCACGTTGTCGAGCAGCCATTGGATGGTGTCATACGCATCGGTGCTTTCGTCAATGGCTTTGGGATCGCTCCGGTCCCGCACCGGCCGCTGCATCACGAATTGGCCCTCGGACTTGAAGCGCCCGCGGATGTCCTGAAACGCGAAGATGTATCCGTCGGCGATCAGGTGGTTGTAGCGCGAGCGCAGCGCGGTCTCTTCGTCCAGCGCGCCGTAGGGCGTGCGCTCGAGCAGGATGGGCAGACGCTCGTGCGTGTCGCGCGGCACGAAGATCACCGTGTGCAGCTTCACGCCGTCGCGCATGGGGATCATGGCTTCCGACTTGGTAAACAGCGAAACGTACTGCGCCTGTGCCGCCGCGCAGAAGAGCACAGTCACAATGAGCCACGTGGAAAAGTGCCGCTGCAGCCTCATGGCACAATCAGCGAAGACGCGTGCGGCGCCGCCGTGGCGCCTTCCTCTTCTCCAAAGAAGCTGCGCAGGAAATCCAGAAAGGCGCGGCTCCGCGGACGCCCGTTGTTGCGGTCGAGCTCCAGCCGCTGCAGGAATACCAGCGTCCCCAGCACATCGGCGTCACGGGTGCTTGACATACCCAGGTTCTCGGTTTCGCCGCGCCGGAACTCCTCGAGGCCTCGCTGTGCCGACGCGAAGATGCGGCTCGCCAGAGCGTTGTCCGGCCGCGATTCGTAATATACGCCGCTCTGGAGCGTGCGGTAGGTCTTGATCAGCGCTTCGAGCGCCTCCCTGACGTCGCGATCCACAGCCCCCGGCGCTTCGAAAGCCGCCAGCATCAGCGTCCGGGCCGCGGCCGTCACCAGCCGCTCATGGTCCTCCAGGAACTCCTCCTTCACCGGGATGTCCTGGTTGGGAAACTCGTCCGGATTCACCTCCGCCGTGTGCTCGTGTTTGCGCGCCTCCTGGAGATACGGGCAGTCAAACGGACAATCCACCGTGACCTCGCGCTCGGTGCCGCAGCATAACGTGCAGATGTCGCCGTTCACGCCTGGACAAAAACGGCGGGGTTTCCGGATACGGCATATTGCGCAAGCCATTCCCTTAGTATAGAAGGAGAGGGCTTATGCATCGCACCAATCTCTTCTTCAAGGTGGAAATCGAGCACGACGAGGAGGACCGGCCCGAACGCCTGGGCAACGAGATTTGCCGCCAGTTGATGAAGTTTCACGGCGTGCGCCTGGCGGAGTTGGCCAGCTTCACGCCCGCCGAGGAGTAGCCGCCCGTGTCCAGAGCAATCGCCCCGCTGCTGATTCTGCTGGCCGCCATCCAGGCGCCGGCGCAGGAGCAGGAGCAGCCGGTATTCTCCACGGAGGTAAAGGTCGTCAACGTGCTGGCCAGCGTCCGCGACAAGCGGGGCGAATTCGTTCGCGGCCTGACCAAGGACGACTTCTCCGTCACGGAGAATGGGCGCCCGCAGGTGATCCGCTATTTTTCCCAGCAAACCGATCTGCCCCTGACGCTGGGTCTGCTGATCGATACCAGCGTCAGCCAGCGGCGCGTGCTGGAGGAGGAACGCGAGGCCTGCTATCACTTTCTCGACCAGGTGGTGCGGGAAAACAAAGACCACGTGTTCATCATGCAATTCGACCTGTCGCCGATCCTGCGCCAGCCGCTCACCTCCTCTTTGCGCGAGATGCAGCAGGGACTCGAACGCGTGGACGCTCCCAGCCTTTACGATCTGCAAAGCCAGACGGGCGGCGGCACCATGCTGTACGACGCCGTGTTGAAAGCGTCGCAAGACATCCTGAAGAACCAGACCGGACGCAAGGGCATGATCGTGCTCTCCGACGGGGTGGACACGGGCAGCGCGGCCACCTTGACCGAGGCCATCGAGGCGGCCCAGCGCGCCGACACGCTCATCTACTCGATCTGGTTCGCGGGCGGAGGCTACGGACCGTTTGGCGGCGGCGATGGCGAAGGGGTCCTGCGCCGGATGGCCAGGGACACCGGCGGCGGTTACTTCGAAGTGAGCAAGAAACATAAGTTGGACGACATTTTCGCGGAGCTGCAAGAGGAACTGCGCAGCCAATACAACATCGGCTACGTCTCCGATGTACCCGTGACGATCTCGGAATTCCGCAAGATACATCTCACTACCGACCGGAAGGGTCTGACGATACAGGCGCGCGAACGCTACTGGGCGCGGCGGTGAAATACAAGTCCCGGTTCGGCATCACCCATTCAGAAGCTCCCGGATGCCGCGCGCCTGCCGCTTGCTGGCGATGAACTCCTGGCCGTTGCTCAAGGTGATCAGCCAGCGCTGGCTGCTGAGCGCGCTCACCTTGCGCACGTGATCCACATTCACCAGCGCGTTGCGGTGAATGCGCTCGAAGCTGGTATGGCGCAGACGCTCTTCCAGCGCCTTCAGGGTCTGGGTGGCCTGGTATTTCCTGCGCGCGGCGGTGATCCAGACGATGTCACCCTCGGCCTGGAAGGCGTAGATCTCATCGGCGTTCAGCAGGAAATACTCGGAGCCGGCCTTGCCCACGATCTTCCTGAGGCGCTGCCCCGACAGGCGCGGCTCCGCAATCTCCTGCAGGCGCGCAAGCTGCTCGACCGCTTCCCGTCCGGTGATGCGGCTGGCCCGCTCCACGGCCTGCGCCAACCGCTCCTGGCTGACCGGCTTCAGCAGGTAATCGACAGCGCCCGCCTCGAATGCTTCGAGCGCATATTTGTCGAACGCCGTGACAACGACGATCACAGGCATGCGCGGACCGGAGCGGATATTGCGGATGACCTCGAAACCGCCCATCGCCGGCATCTGCAGGTCCAGCAGCACCAGGTCCGGATGCTGGGCCCGGATCTGGTCGAGCGCCGCCGCGCCATTGTCGGCCTCGCCCACAACGTCCACGTCGCGGAGCGATTCCAACTCCTCGCGCAGCACTTTGCGGGCGACCGGCTCATCGTCGACGATCAGCGTCTTGAGTCCCATTTCACGACGCCGCGGCGATCACGGCGGGCGCCGGTTGCGTGGGCAGGACGAAGCCGACTGTAGTCACTCCGTCCGCCGCGCGCACCTGCAACCGCGCGTCCTCGCCGTAACAGAGCGCCAGCCGGCGGCGCACGTTGCTCAAGCCTATACCGGATGAAGACGCAGCCAATTCGCGCGGATCGCACTCCCCGGAGTTGGAGACCTCGACGGAAATCTCCCGGCCGCCGGCGCGAACGGCCAGATGCACGAACCCGGGTCCGACGCGCGCCGCCACGCCGTGCTTCACTGCGTTCTCCACCAGCGGCTGAATCGAAAGCAGGGGGACGCTCACGTGCAGCGCCGCAGCATCTGCATCCACCTGGGTCTCGAGCTTGGAACCCAGGCGCAGCGCTTCGATTTCCAGGTAGGCGCGCACGATGTCTAGTTCCTCGGCCACCTCCACCAGCGTCCGCTCGGAGCGCAGCAGATAGCGGTACACATCGGCCATGTTGAGCACCAGCCGCCGGGCTTCCGTATTGCCGCGGTCGATGGTCCCATACAGCGTGTTCAGCGAGTTGAACAGGAAGTGCGGATTGATCTGAGCCTGCAACGCTTTCAGCTCGGCCTGCGACACCAGGTTCTGCATCTGCACATTGCGGAACTGCTCGATGTGCCCGGCCACGGCCGCTCCCAATTGGGCCAGCACGCCGAGATCCTCGCTGAGGTACCGCCGGCCGCCGTGACGCGGTCCGAGCATGAGGTAGAATGCGTCGCCGCGCGAGAAACGCACCGGCAGCACCGCCTGCACCCACGGCGGGAGATCCCAATGCGACGAATCGAGCACCGCCACCGGAGCCGTGAGCGGACGGTCTACGGCCGGATTCTGGCCGGTGAGTTCGAACCGCGACGCATGCAGGAAACGGGCGATGGCTTCCGCGGCCGAGTGCCGGTACTCCGCCTCCGCCCTGGCGGCGCGTGACAGGCCCTGCAGCTCCCGCAAGACCTCGTCCACATTAGAGCGCAGGAAAATGGCACTGGTGAGAAAGCGCTGGATGCGGTTGTGCAGCCAGACATACAGCGTGAGCAGTAGGCCGGCGCACACAAACAACAAACCCGCTTCAAAAGGGTGTTGCAGATTCTGCGTCAGCGCCCGCGACTCCACGATGCGAATGGCAATCAGCAGCGCAGTAGCCGCCAGCGTGGCGTTCACGATAAAACGAAGAAACGCATCCAGCAGCAGGAACCGGTAATCCTGCAACAGCACCAGCAAGGCCAGCGGCAGGCCCGCATGGTGCAGCGCCGCCTCCTGGGACCAGGGCAACTGCGAGTGTATGGCGCCGAAGTGCGTGAACGAGATGGCGAAGAGAAACAGCGCCATAGCCGCGGCCAGGCGCGATCCGGCGGCCCGGTTTTCCTGGCGCCATTCGAGGAACACCGAGATGATGGTCAGGCCGGAGAAGCCCACCGTTACCAGAAGCAGCGCGTCGTAATGCAGCCTGGCGGTATTGAGAAGCACATCGCCTACGTGCAGCACCACGGCCGCGCCGCTCAGGATGTATCCGCTCATCCACACCGCACGGCGCCGCGGCTCGAGCGAGATGTGCAGCAGCACCGCGGGCAGCAGGCTCAACATGGAGAAACTGCCGGCGCTGATGGCGCGTGCCGACCAGTCGCTGCCGGGAGCGGTTGCCAGGCCGATGAGCGATCCCAGGTTCCAAAGCATGGCCAGAACCGCGGCCACTACCGGCAGTTTGGCGCGCGTTTCCCCGGTCCGCCTCCGGTTCACCAGCAGGAAATAGATCAGCATCCCGAAAATCACGGTGCCGGCACAGTGGCCGATCGTATTCACGAGCACCGGCTTGTGGATGCTGAGCCAATCGGGCATGATCACTCGCCCAAGTACTTACTTACCCATTGTAAGTGACGTTGCATGATGTCCAACAGGAACTTTGGCTCGCGCGGGCCGTGTGGCGTCCGCGGATACACTACCATCTCGGTGGTTACGCCCTGCCGCTTCAGAGCATGATACAACTCATAGCCCTGCGATGTCGGCACGCGCACGTCGGCTTGGCCGTGCAGAATCAGCGTCGGCGTGGTCACGCCTTTTACGAACGCCATCGGCGAATGCTGGTAGTAAGCGTCGAAGTTATTCCATGGCTCGCCGCCGAAGTAGTCCGGCAGGATGTCCGGTATGTCGGTCGTGCCTGCTAGGCTCCACAGGTCAGTGACGCCGGCGCCTACCGCGGCGGCTTTGAACCGATGCGTGTGTGTGATGATCCAGCTCGTCATGAAGCCGCCGTAACTCCATCCCATCACCGCCATGCGGTCAGGATCCGCTACTCCCATGGCGATGACGTGATCCACGCCGGACATGAGGTCGCCGTAGTCCTTGCCGCCCCAGTCGTTCATGTTGGCGAAGCGGAACGTGCGGCCGTAGCCGTCCGATCCGCGGGGATTCACACGCAGAATGGCATATCCGCGCGCGGCAAACGTGGCGTAGGGATAAATGCCATAGCGACCCAGGAAGCTATCCTGAAAACCTCCCGCGGGCCCGCCGTGAATGACTAAGACCAGCGGATACTTCTTCGGCGCCTGGTAACCCACAGGATAAGTCAGCAGGCCGTCGATCACCAGGCCATCGGCAGCTTTCCAGGTAATCAGCTTTGTCTCGCCCATCGGCAGCTGGGGAAGATCGGTATTGGCAGCGCTTACGCGTCGCGGCTCCTTGCTCCCGAAATGCAGAACATAAGCTTCCGGCGCCTGGTTCCAACTCTCCCGCGAAAAACCGAGCGCGATACCGCTGGCATTCAGCCGGCCGGGCTGCAGCGTGCCATGCATAGGCTCGTAGAGTGGCTGCGGCTGGCCATCGAGCGGCATCGAATAGATCACGCGCATGGTGCCGCGCGGCCCCGCGTACAACAGCCGCTCGGAGTCGCCACGCCATCCGAGCAACGCCGGGCGCTCGTCGAAGGTGGGCGGTAGCTCGCGCGCCTTGCCGCTCTGGCGCGTCAGCACCACGATGCGGTCCAGGCCTTGCCACATCGCCGGATCGGTGGAGCGCACATACGCGAGATAACGGCCATCGGGCGAATAATGCGGGTTGCGCTCGGAGGCGCCGCTTACCGCCAGCGGACGCACTACGCCACTCGCGACATTCACTTCCGAAATATCGGACTTGGTCCAATCGTCCGCCTTCGGCGTGGGCGTGTGCGCGAAGGCGATGAAGCGCGCGTCCGGCGACCAGTCGAAGTCCTGCACGTCGTCCGTGATCTTGCCGATCTTGCGCGCCGGGCGCTTCCCCTCGCTGTCCGGCTCGGTTGGGATGATCCACAGGCACTCATTCTTGGGATTCTCGTCCACCACGCGGAAATCGCGCTTCTCTTTCTTCTCCTTCTCCTCCTCGGCATCTGGTTCCCGCCCGGCAAATGCGATCCATCTTCCGTCGGGCGAGACATGAAAGCGGCCGATCTGGCCCTTCCAATCGGTCAACATCTCCGCTTCGCCGCCATTTACCGGGATACGCCACAGGTTGGGCTTGCCGCTGCGTTCCGAAAAGAAGTAAACGTAGCGGCCATCGGGCGAGAATTCCGGCGCAGTGGCGCTCTTCTCGCCGCGTGTCAGTTGAATGCGGCGCGAGCCATCGGCCGCGGCGAGGAAGATCTGCGTGTCCACCTCGCTTTTCTCAGGTCCCATCACCGCGTGGCTCTCGGTGTAAGCGATCAGCCTGGCGTCGGGCGACGGCACAACGTCGCCGACAGGCCGCACTTGCATCGAAAGCTCGGGGGTCCAGGCCGCCGGCGCTTGCGCCCAGGCAACGGTCGCGAGCGTGGCTACCAACAACGCAGCTCTCATTGCGTGGTGCTCCGCAAAGCTTCCAGAATCGTCGCAACATTCTCGGCTGTCGACGAGTGGCCCATCAGGCCGATCCGGAACACTTTGCCGGCCAGCGGTCCGAAGCCCCCCGCGACCTCGATGCCGCGTTCGTCGAGCAGCCGCCGGCGGACCTTGGCGTCGTCCACACCCTCCGGCACCCGCGGCGTGTTCAGGGTCCAGAGCTGGTGTTCCGCGGCGACATGCATGCGCCAGCCCATGGCTTCGAGACTGGCGACGAACGCATCGTGATTGCGGCGGTGGCGCTGCCAGCGATTCTCGATGCCTTCTTCGGCAATGATCGCCAGCGCCTCGCGCAGCGCGTAGAACATGGTCGCCGACGCCGTATGATGATACTTGCGGTCGTGGAAGTAACCTTCGAGCAACCGCAGGTCCATATAGAAAGAATCCACGGGCGCTGTGCGCCGGCGCAGCCGTTCCCAGGCGCGCGGCGAAACCGTCAGGGGCGCCAGGCCCGGCGGACAGCTCAGTCCCTTTTGCGTGCAACTGTAGGCGATGTCAATGCCGGTCTCGTCCACCAGCACCGGCATGCCGCCCAGCGAGGTGACGCAATCGGCGATCACCAGCGCGCCGGCTTCGTGGGCCGCCTCGCAGATCGCTTTGCCCGGCTGAAACGCGCCGGTAGAGGTCTCCGCCTGCACATAAGCCACCACACGCGGCTTTTCGCGGCGGATGAAATCGCGCGCTTCCTGGTCGCCAAAAACCTCGCCCCACGGCTTCTCCAGGCGCACGACGGCGGCGCCGTGGCGGCGCGCCACCTCAGCCAGCCGATCGCAGAAATAGCCGTTGGCCAGGACCGCGAACTTCTCGCCCGGCTCGGCGAAATTGGCGACCGCCGTCTCCATGCCGGACGTGCCTGTTCCGGAAATGGCGATATTGAATTCGTTTTGCGTGGAGAAAACGTAACCGAGCAACTTGCGAATGTCTTCCACCATCTCGAAGAAATAAGGATCGAGATGGCCGACGATGGGCTGGCGCATGGCCTCGTAGACGCGCGGCGCCACCATGCTGGGGCCCGGCCCAACGAGCAGGCGCGCGGGCGCATGAAGGGGGTTCATCATTGCGGGTGTCACGAAAAACAGTGTAACAACGCGGCTAGCCCGTGTTGGCGCGCGGCGTGACGAAACGGATCCGGGCAGCCTTTGCGGACGCAGGCGCCTTGGCCACTTTGCAGAGCAGTTGCAGGGATTCCACTGGCGCGACCAGCCGCGCGACCGCCCTATCTTTGTCCGTTCCCGTCAACACAGCGATCTGCCACGAGGGGAAGTAGAACTCGTGCACCCGGATGGTCTCGCCGCTGGCGCCGCACAGAACGATCAACTCCTCGTCTTCCTTGAGCGCCTTTTGCATGGCCTGAACCTCCGCCATGATGGCTGCTCCCAGCTTCTCGGGTTGCGCCAAAGCCGGAGCCGGGGGCTTGGGGGCGGTCACGTTGCGGATCGCCTCCCCGGCAAGCTGTCTGGTGAGGTCTCCCAATGCCATCGGTTACTCGTCTCCGGGTAACTCCCAGTATCCAACGGATCGCGGCGTGGGCGCTACCTTCAAAATCGTGCGCGAACGCCCCCCGCGCGCACCCACTCCCTTGACAGCCCCCCGAATCCGTCCTACTCTACAAATCGGAGAAATTTATCTTGATTAGGGGGTACCTGCTATGGAGACCCTGGAACTGTCAGTCGCCGAGGAAGTGACCGAAACCCCGGCGTGGAGCGATCCTCCTCCCCCCAGGCTGGAGGAGCAGGAATTCGATAATCTCGCATTTGGAGTTTGGCAGCGCGGCAGCCGCCGGGACGCCGCGGCCGAAGAAGACTGTCCGGACGAAGAAGCAGCCGTGGGCGCCCACGCCAGTTGTTTGTAGGCCCCTGGCAGGGTAGTCCGGCGGAGGCCGCCAGTTGATGTGGAGGAGTGTGTATGAGCCACAAAATAGTCGGGACCAGCCGTGTGCTATCGGGAGCGGACGCCGCTTTCCTGAACCTGGAACGTAAAGAGATCCCGCTGAATATCGCCTGCGTCGCCATCTTCGACGGGCCAATCCCGTTTGAGGATTTCGTCGCCAAGATCGATTCAAAGCTGCACATGGTTCCCCGCTACCGGCAGGTGGTGGTCCCGCCGCCGTACAACCTGGGCTACCCGACCTGGGAGTGGGATCCGCACTTCGATATCCGGCGGCACGTGCTCCGCGCACGCCTGGACCCCCCCGGCGGGGAAGCGGAACTTTCGGCGCTGGCAGGTCGCATTCTCAGCCAGGTGATGGATCGCCGCAAGCCTTTGTGGGAGATCTACGTAGTGGAAGGTCTCCAGGACGGGCGGGGAGCGCTCATCCCGCGCGTGCACCATGCGCTGGCGGATGGCATTTCCGGGGCCGCGCTCTTGAACCTGATCCTGGATCCCACCGTGGAAGCGTCGCGCGTAATCACCAAGCGGCGCTACCGGGTCCCGCGCCAGGCCAGGAAGGAAACCTCCGTCAGCGATGCCCTGGCTAACGCCGCCCGCAGCACGGCCGAGAACATCCTGGCCGCCGAAGCCGTCTTGATGAGCCTGGTTCAGGGTCTGCTCACCCCCCGGATGCAGGAAAGTCTTCAAGGGCTGGTGGGTCTTCTGCCGGAACTGGCCGCGTCCCAGGAGCGTCTGCCGTTCAACAACCCGTGCACCGGCCAGCGCCAGTTCTGCTGGACCGATTTCAGCCTGGCCGACGTGCAGGCCATCCGGGAGGCTGCCGGCGGCACTATTAATGACGTCGTCGTCACCGTCATGACGCGCGCCCTCGCGCACTACGTGCGATTGCACGGCCAAGACGTGGATCACCGCTTCGTCCGCATGGTCTGCCCCTTCAGCCTGCGGCGGAACGACAAGGGCGAAAGCCTCGGCAATCAGATCTCTTTCCTGCCCGTGGCGCTGCCCCTGGATATCGAGGATCCGGTGAAGATGCTGCACGCCGTAGCCGCCCGCTTGAGGATCATGAAGGGCGCCCGCGTGGCGGACTTGTTGGCCCTGGCAGGCGCCTGGCTCGGCTCGGCGCCGCCGCCCCTGCAGGCACTCTTCTGGCAGGGTCTTCCGCTGATCCCCCTGCCCCTGCCCTTGCTCAACATGATTTGCACCAACGTACCGGGGTCCCCCGTGCCCCTGTACTCCATGGGTCGCCGCCTGCTGGCCTCCTATCCGCAGGTTCCTACGGGCCATGAACTGGGTGTCGGCTGCGCGGTCCAGACCTACGATGGCGGAATCTTCTTCGGCATCATCTCGGATACCGATGCCGCCCCTGACGCGGACCGCCTGCGGGACTTCATCCAGTTGTCCTTCTCCGAACTGTGCCGCGCCGCCGGGGTGAAGAGAACCGCGCCGCGCCGCAACGTCCCCATTGTCCCGGCCGCGTAAACGCGCCGCCTTGATAAACTCAATAGAACTGTCATGCGAAAGATCGGCATTCTGTACGGCATGGAGACTACTTTTCCGCCCGCCGTGGTGGACCGCATCAACTCCCTCGATATCGATGATGTACGCGCCGAAAGCCTGTTGACGGGCGCGGTGGGCATGGCGGCGCCCAGCGGCTACCGCGTCATCATCGACCGCATTTCGCAGGACATCCCCTTCTACCGCTCGTTCCTGAAGAACGCCGTGCTGGGCGGGACGATCGTCATCAACAATCCCTTCTGGTGGAGCGCGGACGACAAGTTCTTCAATTACGCGCTGGCCGAGCGCCTGGGCGTCGCCGTGCCGCGCACCGTGCTGCTGCCGCACAAGCAACACCCCCCCTCCACCACGGAACGCTCCATGCGTAATCTCCAGTACCCGCTCGATTGGGACGAGGTTTTCGGCTACGTGGGCTTCCCCGCTTTCCTGAAGCCGCACGCCGGGGGCGGCTGGAAGAACGTTCACAAGGTGGACAACCCGCAGGAGTTCTTCGCCGCCTACGACCAGACCGGCGACCTCTGCATGACCCTGCAGAAGGCCGTGAACTTCACCGAGTACTTCCGCTGCTACGTGATCGGCCGGGAGAAGGTCTGGGTGATGCGCTACGATCCCAAACAGCCCTTTGCGGACCGCTATGTGAAGAACGCCGCGCCCATCGAACCGGATCTCTATCAGCGGGTGGTGGACGATTCGCTACGGCTCTGCCGCGCGTTGGGCTACGACATGAATACCGTCGAATTCGCCGTCGAGGACGGCGTGCCCTACGCCATCGATTTCCTGAACCCAGCGCCGGATGCCGATATCCACTCCGTGGGACTCGGGAACTTCGAGTGGGTGGTCAACGCCGTGGCCGACCTGGCCGTTGAGAAGGCACTCAGCGACGAGGCCCCGGCCCGCGAATTCCACTGGTCCCGCTTTCTGGATGGAATTTAAAGATCCGCTCTTCGATCTCCAATGGTTGCGGACCGCCGGACACGCAGCCTGCGGCGCGGCCGAGATTGGTGAATGTTTCGCCGCCGCGCGCCAGATCCGCGAGCCGGATGCTGAAAGTTGGTTCACCGCCTGGAATCTTCTGGCCGAACGCGTACTCGCCGCGGCGGATGCCAGCCTGGCCAAAGGACACCGCGAAAGCGCGCGCTTGTCCTATCTGCGGGCATCCAATTACTTCCGCGCGGCGTACACCTTTCTGATCGGCGAGCCGCTCGACCCGCGCGTAGTCTCCACCTACCGTCGCCACCGGGCGGCCTTCCAGAGCGCCGGCGCCCTGATGGACCCGCCTGCCGAGGCGGTCGCCATTCCCTACGCCGGCACGCAGTTGCCCGGCTACCTGTTCCGTCCGGGCGGCGAGCGTCTGTCGCGCCCGGTGCTCATCGTCAACGGAGGCTATGACAACACGGCCGAGGAAGCCTATTGCTTTTCCGGAGCCGCCGCCGTCGCGCGCGGCTATATCGCGATTACCTTCGATGGGCCCGGTCAGGGCGCCGCCATCATCGAGAACAGCATCGTCTTTCGGCCGGATTGGGAAGCGGTTATCGGCCCGGTTGTCGATTTCGCCGTCGCCCGGCCGGAAGTGGACGGCTCGCGAATCTCCCTGATGGGAATCAGCTTCGGCGGGTATCTGGCGCCGCGCGCCGCGAGCGGCGAGCCGCGCCTGGCCGCCTGCATCGCCGATCCTGGAGAGTACTCCCTCTTCGAGGAACTTCAGAGCCGCCTGCCGGCTTTCGTGGGGCGCCGGCTTCCCGAAGGCAATCCGGCCGTTCTCGCGCTTCTCGATCGCATCCTGCGCCGCCGCATGCGCCATACGACCGCCGGTTGGAGCCTGCGCCGCGGACTGTGGGTCCACGGCGTGACGAGCCCCCTGGCGTACATGAGACTGACGCGCGACTACACCCTGGAAGGCCGCGCCCAGCAGATCCGTTGCCCCACCCTGGTCTGCTCGGCGGAGAACGACGAGATCGGCGTCACGGCGCCGAAGCTCCACGCGGCACTATCGTGCGAGAAGGCTTTCCTCAGGTTTACCGCCGCGGAAGGCGCGGGCGAGCATTGCGAAGTGGGCGCGCGGGCGGTCTTCCACCAGCGAGCTTTCGAGTGGCTGGATGCGGTTCTTAAGTGCCGGGGATGTTAGCTGCCCCCCGCGAAGGGCTCACTCTACCGCATAATACCTAGTAGAGAGGGAACACCCCATGAAGCCCAGCCTGACGATCGGCATCGAGGAGGAGTATCAGACCATCGATCCGGAGACCCGTGACCTCCGCTCCCACATCGGCCTGGAGATGATCGAGAAGGGCAAAGCCGTGCTCACCGAGCGCGTCAAGCCCGAAATGCACCAGTCGGTCATCGAGGCCGGCACGCGCGTGTGCCACAACATCCAGGAAGCCAAGGCCGAGATCCAGATGATCCGCCGCAGCCTGACCGGCCTTGCCCGCCAGCACGGCCTGCGCCTGGCGGCGGCCGCCTCGCACCCCTTCGCCGACTGGAGCACCCAGGAGATCTACCCTGACCAGCGATACCACACCATCGTCGAAGACATGCAGATGGTCGCGCGCGCCAATCTCATCTTCGGGCTGCACGTGCACATCGGCGTCGAGGATCCCGAAACGGCCATCCACATTATGAACGCCGCGCGCTACTTCCTCCCCCACATTTTGGCGCTCTCCACCAACTCGCCCTTCTGGCGCGGCATGGATACGGGCCTGAAATCCTACCGCTGCAAGGTCTTCGACAAGTTTCCCCGCACCAACATTCCCGATTACTTCTCCAGCTACGGCGAATACGAAAGCTTCATCAACCTGCTCATCCGCACCAACTGCATCGACAACGCCAAGAAGATCTGGTGGGACATCCGCCCGCATCCCTATTTCAACACCCTGGAATTCCGCGTCTGCGACATTCCCATGCGGGCCGAAGAGACCATCGCGCTGGCCGCCTTGATCCAGGCCACCGTCGCGAAGCTCTATAAGCTGCACTCCATGAACCAGGGATTCCGGCTGTACCGGCGCGCCCTCATCATGGAGAACAAGTGGCGCGCCCTGCGCTACGGCATCGACGGCAAGCTCATCGATTTCGGCAAGCGCATCGAGGTTCCCCTGCGCGACCTGATGGACGAATACTTCCAGATTATCGATGACGTGGTGGACGAGCTGGGCAGCCGCGATGAGATCAACTACATCCGCGAGATACTCAAGAATGGAACGGGCGCCGACCGCCAGTTGCGCGTCTGGAACGAGACACACGATATGAAGAAGGTGGTTGACTACATCATCGCGGAGACCGAAGCGGGCGTCGGCGACTCCGAAGAAAGGCGGGCGGCGGCCAGGTGACACAGTTATTGAAGGAAGTGGCCGTGGATCCCTCGCTGGTGGAGGGAGCGCGCAACGCGGTCGGCGTGTGCTTGCGCATACAGCCGCACGAAAAGGTCGTGCTGATTACCGACCGGGCCTCTCTGGAGATTGCCGCGGCGCTGGCCGGCCAACTCGACAATGTGGGCGCGCCGTATCGCGCCTGGATTCTCGAAGAGATCGCCGGCCGCCCGCTGGCCGAGATGCCGCGCCCGGTGCTGGACGATCTGGAGGCCAGCCAGGTAAGCATCTTCGCCGCCCAGGCCCAGGCCAATGAGCTGCATTCGCGCATGCAGATGACCGAGGTGGTCACCCGCCGCCAGATCCGCCACGCGCACATGGTGAACATTACCAAGCAGATCATGCGCGACGGCATGCGCGCCGATTTCCAGGAGGTCGACCGCATCAGCCTGCGGGTGATGGAGATCGCTTCCGTGGCTGCCCTGGTGCGCGCCAAAACCCCGGCCGGCACGGACCTCACCGCCGAGATGAATCCGGACTACAAGTGGCTGAAGACCAGCGGCATCATCAGCCAGCACACCTGGGGCAACCTGCCCGGCGGGGAGATCTTTACCGCCCCCGGCGAGGTCAACGGCACCTTCGTGGTGGATGGCGTGGTGGGTGATTACCTGTGCGCCAAATATGGCGACCTGCACGGCCATCCGCTCACCATCCGCATCCGCGCCAACCGCCTCACGGAAGCGCATTGCGAAAATCGCGCGCTCGAAGACGAGTTCTGGCGTTATACTCACACTGATGAGAACAGCGACCGCGTCGGCGAGTTCGCCATCGGCACCAACATCGGCGTGCGCGACGTGATCGGCAACATCTTGCAGGATGAAAAGATACCAGGCGTACACATCGCGTTTGGAGACCCGTACGGTAGTTATACCGGAGCCCAGTGGCACTCGACGACGCACATTGATGTGGTCGGCCGCAAGTTCGATATCTGGGCGGACGGTCGCCTTATCATGCGCGGCGGCCAGTTCGTGTTAGACGCGTGATCCCCGTACTTCGAGAACGGTTCAACGCCGTTTTCACGGCGGAGAAGTATGCCGCGTTCCTGGCGCGTCTGGAAGAGGCCTCCGGCGCGCCGCCCCTGTTCCGCCATTCCGAGACGCCCTGCTTCTTTCCCCAGCGGCTGATCGACCGCATGGCCCGCGATGGCTGCGAGCTGATCCGGCAGTTGACGACACCGGAATATCAGCAGATCGCCCGGCAGGCCGTGCCGGCGCAGTTCGACGCGCCGGGCGAGCCCGAGCATCCCCTGTTCCTGCAGGTGGATTTCGGGCTGGTGCGCGAAGCTTCCGGCGAAATCGCGCCGCGCCTGGTCGAGATTCAGGCATTTCCCTCGCTGTACGCCTATCAGCCGGTTCTCTCGCGGGTGTACATCGAGGCCTACGGCCTGGATCCGTCATTGCGCTATCTGCTCGGGGGCCTCGATCCGGCCCGTTACCAGGCGCTGCTCGGCCGCGCCATCCTCGGCGGCCACCACCCGGAGAACGTCATCCTGATGGAGATCGAGCCGGAGCGCCAGAAGACGCTGGCGGATTTCCGGCTGACCGAGCGTCTGCTCGGCGTGCGCTCTGTCGATATCGTCGACATCAGCCAGGAAGGCCGCCGCCTGTACTACCAGCGGGACGGCCGCAAGGTTCCCATTCACCGCATTTACAACCGCGCCATTGCCGACGAGTTGCAGCGCCGCGGCGTCACGCCGGCATTCGATTTCCGCGATGATCTGGACGTCGAATGGGCTGGGCATCCCAACGATTATTTCCGCGTCAGCAAGTTCTCCATTCCCTATCTGCGGCATCCCTCCGTGCCGCAGACCTGGTTCCTCGATCAGCTTCATCACATTCCGCGCGACACGGCCAGGTATGTTCTGAAGCCGCTATTCTCCTTCGCGGGCCTGGGCGTGCGCATCGGACCGACGCCCGAGGAAGTGCGGGCCATCCCGCCCGGCCAGCGCCGCGAGTACATCCTGCAGGAGCGCGTGAACTTCGAGCCGGTCATCGAGACGCCGTTCGGCAAGACCCGCGCCGAGGTCCGCATCATGTATATCTGGCTGGAGGATCTGCTGCCCGTTTCGCTGCTGGTGCGGATGGGGCGCGGGGCCATGATGGGGGTGGATCACAACAAAGACATGGAGTGGGTGGGCGCCTCCGCGGGCCTGTGCGCTTAGGAGCACTGGCCAACGCGCGCCGCTCTGAAGCACTGATTCTGAGCCACGACCGTCAGGGAGTGGCCCCGCGGGTCCGTTCCAGTTCCTCCAGAAGCGCGGTGAGCCGCGGCGCGGCGTCGGTCTGTCCGCCGAAGCGCAGCGCGTTATATGCGGTTGTGAAGCGGAGCACTAACGTTCCCATTTCCGATGGCGGCAGCGAGCAGGCGAACTCGTAGGGCGTGAACCAGGCGGGCCTTTGATACCCGCGCCGTTTCAGGAGCTTCAGCATGCGCTGGTAGAGCAGCGTCGCGTCGGCCACGCTGGCTTGCCCGCGGCGCAGGCGCTCGACCCGCCGCCGCATGCTCCAAACCCGCCAAAGCTTGGGAGCGGTCCACCCGCCGAGCAAACCCGCCGCCAACGCTCCCAGCCACCAGAATCCGGAATCGAACAGCCACGAATGCGCGCGCTCCTGCCAGTTGGCGCCGATGTCGATCAGGCGATCCAGCCACCGCACGCTCACGCTGCGTCCGGCGCGCTCCATGCGGTCGGCCAGCGTCGCCTGGTGGCCCAGATCGTAGCTCACCACCCACTCCTGCCAGAATGTCTCGGCCGCGTCCGCGTAAAGCGCCAGCTTGGTCAGCAGCGAACTGGCGCTGTAGTTGGGGTCGGGAGGCGTGGGATCGAAGGTCACCCATCCGCGGGCGGGCAGCCAGGCCTCCACCCAGGTGTGCGCGTCCGAGGCGCGAATTACATATAAGCCGGTGAGCGAGTTGTAGATCCCGCTCTGGAACCCCGTCACCAGCCGCGCGGGAATGCCCAGTGTGCGCAGCATCACGGCCATGGCTGAGGCGAAGTACGCGCAGGGTCCTTTGCGGCGCGTGAACAGGAAGTATGCCAGCGGGTCGGCGACCGGCTTGGCAGGCAGTTCCAGCGTGTAGCCATAGCGGCGGCGTAATTGCTTGGCTATGGCCGCAGCGCGGCTCCCGTCATCATTCAGGCCGCGGACGATATATCGCGCCAGCGCTGGAATACGCGGATCGAGCGGCGGCAGGCTCGTATATTTCTCTCTGTCAAGTCCGCTCAGGAACTCGTCGCCCGTGGCCGGCGTGCTATCCCCCAGCCATCCGTACACATCGTAGAAGAATCCCTCCGGCGGGGGGTGCCCCAGCCGGAAAGTCCCGTCACTGCCCGACATGATGGCGGGTTGCCGCAAGTAGACGATCTCGGGCATGCCGGCAAAAAACAGAACGTCGGTATCGATGCCATCCAGGCTGACGCCGTACCGGAAGCGCCGTCCAGGCCGCAGCCGCTGCTCGTCGCTGGCAAGCTGGAATAGGCCCGTGCGGAAGGGCGCAATCCAGTGCGGGTCCCAGGATGGTTCGAACCAGGTCCGGCCGTTGAAGCGGCTCAGGGTCTCGCCGCGCCATTTCAAATTGGGCGGAGCCAGCCCGTCCACGAAACGCACGTGCATTACGGGACGGGAACTGGCCTGGATCTCGCCGGTCCCGCTTAGCGTGACCTGGTTCGAGAATCCAGGCAGGCGGAAGCGCTTCGAAACCAGGCGGCGCAGCGCGGCATCGGCCGTGCGCGGCAGCATGAAGAAGAGCCCCGCCGTCATCACCAGAATGCCCACTGTGATGACGGCGGTGAGCGCCGCCAGCCGCGCATGAAATCTCCGCAGCCCCTGGCGGGCCACCGTATGCCCCTTCGCCAGCGAGCGGCGGATCTCGGCACTGGTGAAGGCCGCCAGAGCGAACAGCAGATACAACGCCAGGAACAGGAAGAAGTTCGAATTGGCGGACAAGATGGCGGCAGCCAGCAGTTCCATGAACGCGATAGTGGCCATGAACAGGTAATCGCGGTTGGTGCGCGCGGTGAGGATCTGGATCACCGCCAGGAAGAAGACCAGGTGCACGATCGCCTGGATGAAACCGCGCGAGAGCCACAGGTAGTCGAGCGGGAAGAATCCGATGTAGGCCAGCGTGAGCGCGGCCACCAGCTTCGGCGAGATTTCGAACCGCAGCAGGCCGGATATCAGCACGGCGCGCAGCAGCAAGCCGGCGCCGGTCAGCAGGATGGTGGGTGTGTCCAGGTATCCGGAGCCTGCCACCGCCAGGTAACCGCTGACCACCAGGCCCCACAGGGCGAACTGAAAGAATCGCTCTACGGAAGCCGCGGCGTTCGCCGGAGAGCGCCCCATGCCTTCTATTTTACGCGGGCCAACTCGTTCTGCATCTCGCGAACCAGCGCCTTCAGCGCCTGGCGGTCCGCCTGCTCCCATTTCACCACCACGAAGAAGCGTCCCTTGTCGAAGAACACCGCGTTGGCGGCCGCTCTGCGGTGCTGGGCCATTTCGAAAGCCGTGCCGAGGGCGTTGGTTTCGTCGAGGTCCACGGTCAGGCGGCCGGCGCCCTCATAAGCCGCTTCAAACGCGCGCAGCACGCCGGATTGCGGCGGCGGGATGGAGCGCAGCGACTTTCTTTGCCACACTCCGGCAAGCGTGGGAGGCAGCAGGATCCCGGGAGCCGGCGGAGGCTGCGCGCAACCGCCCAGAGCCAGCGCGGCGAGAATCCAGTAACGGCGGTTCATGCTTGCCATTCTGGCACAGCGGGGCTGGGGTGCCCACTCCCTTACGGTCGCGGCTCAGAACGAGCGAGGCGCGCGCGTCAGCAAGC
>Ga0335078_10001882_pt1 | contig 31784 bp, 32 predicted proteins | sample Lox_Sample_32_FD_206711 | JGI IMG/M metagenome (GOLD analysis project Ga0335078, IMG submission 206711) | Soil microbial communities from Loxahatchee National Wildlife Refuge, Florida, United States - Lox_Sample_3.2 | ecosystem: Environmental > Terrestrial > Soil > Wetlands | place: USA... | reverse complement strand
CCGAACGGCTGGTGGATTTGCTGCTTCGGCTCAAAGGTCAATTGACCATGATCCTGGTCGAGCACGACATGGCGGCAGTGTTCGCGCTTGCCGACCAGATCTCGGTTCTGATCCGCGGCCGAGTCCTGACCACCGGATCGCCGGCAGACGTGCGCGCCGACCCGCAAGTCGTTACCGCTTATCTCGGCGAACAGATGGAGTGAAGCGGACGTGCTGACGGTCGAGAGCCTGCAAGCCGCTTATGGCGCCGCGCGCGTCCTCTTCGACATCAGCTTTCACGTCGGCGAGGGCGAAATGGTCACGCTCCTTGGCCGCAACGGCATGGGCAAGACCACAACCATTTCGGCAATCATGGGCCTTGTTCGCTTGAGCGGCGGACGGATCACCTTCGCCAATGCGCGCCTCGACAGCTTGCCGCCGTATCGCGTGGCTCAAGCCGGATTAGGTCTCGTGCCCGAGGGTCGGCAGATTTTTCCGACGCTCAACGTCGAGGAGAACCTGATCGCCACCGCGGCGGCACGCTTTGAACGCCCCCGCTGGCGGCTAGACGACATTTATCATCTGTTCCCCATTCTCGCCGAACGGCGCCGCAATATGGGCAATGAACTCTCCGGCGGCGAGCAGCAAATGCTGGCGATCGGCAGAAGTCTGATGACCAATCCGAAACTTCTTATCCTCGACGAAGCGACCGAAGGTTTGGCGCCCCTGATCCGCAACGATATCTGGGCGAGCCTGAAGCGGCTCAAAGCCGAAGGCCAAGCCATCCTGCTGGTCGATAAGCACATCGACGCGCTCATGAAGCTCGCTGACCGCCACGTGGTGATCGAAAAAGGCTTTACCGTTTGGTCGGGTTCATCCGCCGCGCTGGCGGCGGATCCGACCGTGCGCCAGCGCTATTTGCAGGTGTGAAGCGCAACCATTTTCGCAGTCCGTTCCAACGCTATTCGGGCACGACCGCCGTCGTCTCAATCTCCAGCCGAGCCTGCGGCTCGACCAGCCGTGTGACCCCAACCAACGCCATCGTCGGATAGTGGTCGCCCATGACTTCGCGGTAGACCTCGCCGAGCGCCGGCCGCGCTTTCAGGTATTCGTCCATGTCGCGGACATACCACGTCATGCGCACGATGTGCCGCGGCGCCGCGCCGCCTTCGGCCAGAACGGCGGCCACATTGCGGAGGAGCTGACGCGTCTGGCCGACGAAGTCCGGCGGAAAACGGCCATGCTCGTCCCAGCCGACCAAGCCGCCGATGAACAACAGATCGCCGCGCGCTTTGATTCCGTTCGCATAGCCTTTCGGCCGAGGCCAACCGGATGGCTGCAACACCTCGTTTCGCCGAGCGCGGGCAGGCAAAACGTCGATCGGACTATCGGGCAATTGCCACTCCTTTAACAATAACGCGCCGAAGCGAAGAACGGCTTTGCCAAAAGCTCATGCGGGCAATGTTCATGACGCAAGCCTGCTCCCAGCCGATTCCGTGGCCCGCCGCCGCAGTTCGAAGCGCTGCAGCTTGCCGGTCTCGGTGCGCGGCAGGCTCGAAACGTACTCGATGGCGCGGGGATATTTATATGGTGCGACGGTGGCTTTGACGAAGTCCTGCAAGGTCCGCGTGAGCGCCGCGTCGCCGGCAAAGCCCTGCCGCAGCACCACATAAGCCTTGACGATTTGGCCGCGCTCGTCGTCGGGCGCTCCGACCACGCCGCACTCCGCGACCGCCGGATGAGTGAGCAGCACCGCCTCAACTTCGGGCCCCGCAATGTTGTATCCCGCCGAAATGATCATGTCGTCAGATCGTGCCTGATAGTGGAAGTAGCCGTCGGCATCCTTGATATAAGTGTCGCCGGTGAAGTTCCAGCCGTGCCGCACATATTCGGCTTGGCGTTTATCTCCAAGATAGCGGCAGCCGGTCGGACCGCGTGCGGCAAGGCGCCCAGGCTTGCCCGCCGCAACGTCGCGGCCGTCCGCATCGACCACCCTCGCCTCATATCCGGGAACTGGCTTTCCGGTCGCGCCCGGCCGCATTTCCTCCTCGGGCGAGCCGATGAACACGTGCAGCATTTCCGTTGAACCGAGCCCATCAATGATGCGGATGCCGGTTGCCTTTAGCCAGGCCTCGAACGTAGCCGCCGGCAACGTCTCGCCGGCTGACACGCACTTGCGCAGAGAGGCGAGGTCGTGATTGGCGAGTTTGCCGAGCATGCTCCGATAAGCAGTCGGCGCAGTGAAACAAATCGTGGCGCCGAAACTCTCGATCGCCGGCAGCAAATCCTCCGGCGAGGCTTTCTCCAGCAGAATCGCGGCAGCTCCGACGCGCAGCGGGAACAGCACAAGGCCGCCAAGGCCGAAAGTAAACGCAATCGGCGGCGATCCGATGAAGCGCTCGTTGCGCTTGGCACGCAACACGTATTTACCGAAAGTGTCGCAGACGGCGAGCATATCGCGATGGTAATGCATAGTGCCCTTAGGCACTCCGGTCGTTCCTGAGGTAAAAGCAATCAGGCAGACGTCGTCGCTTGCGGTGTCGCACGCCCGGAAAAGCTCGTAGCCGGGCTTCTTCATTAAGCTTTCGAGATTGCCGGCGCTGTCGCCGCCCCAATAAACGACACGCGCAAGCTCAGGTGCGAGCGCTTTTGCCTTTTCCATCTCGTCCGCGAGGCGTACATCGCAGAGCGCAAGGCCGATTTTCGCTTTGCTGAGCGGGAACGCGATCTCCTTGGCGCGCAAGAGCGGCATGGTAGCCACCACGATGCCACCGGCCTTAATCACCGCGAAATACGTCGCCACCATCATCGGACTATTAGGCCCGCGCAGCAGCACCCGTTGTCCGGGCACCATGCCGAGATCGCGCGTCAGCACGTTGGCAATGCGGTTCACCCGCTCGGCGAGCTCCGCGTAGGATAAGCGTTGTCCCGGCGCAATCAAACATTCGCGAGCGCCATTGCCGGAGGCGACCCAATCGTCGACGAACGCACCAACGCAATTCAGCCGATCCGGATAGTTGAGCTCCGGCAGGTTGAACAAAAAATCCGGCATTTGCTCGCTCGTCGGCAGATGGTCGCGGGCGAAGGTATCGATATGGGCGGAGCGGATCATGACCAATCGCTGGTTGCGCTGCAAAATCAAATAATCATTCCCGCTTAGTTGCCCTCGAATACCGGCTTGCGCTTGTCGGCGAAGGCACGATAGGCGCGGACAAAATCTTCAGTTTCCATGCACAGCGCTTGCGCGACGGCTTCGGCTTCGATCGCCGTCTCAACCGACATCGCCCACTCCATTTCGAGCATCCGCTTGGTCATGGCGTTGCTGAATGTTGGTCCGGCGGCAAGTTCGGCGGCCAGCCCTCGCGCATCCGCGAGCACTTGGGCGGGCGTCGACAGCCGATTAAAAAAGCCCCACCGTTCGCCCTCCTCTCCGCCCATAACCCGGCCAGTAAATAAAAGTTCGGCAGCGCGGCCCTGACCGACGATCCGCGGCAGGATTGCGCAAGCTCCCATGTCGCAGCCGCCCAAGCCCACGCGATTGAATAAGAATGCCACCTTGGCATTTGGCGTGCCGATGCGAATGTCGGACGCCATGGCGATGATCGCGCCCGCGCCGGCGCAAATTCCCTCCACTGCCGCAATGATCGGCTGCGGCGCTGAGCGCATCGCTTTGACCAGCTCTCCCGTCATCCGGGTGAAATCGAGGAGGCCGCCCGCGTTCATTTCCGTCAATGGCTTGATGATCTCGAACACGTCACCGCCCGAGCAAAAATTGCCGCCGGCTCCGGTGACGACGATCGCCTTGACGCCCTTGTCGCACGCGGCGGCGCGGAAAATGTTGGCGAGTTCGCCATAGCTCTCGAAGGTCAGCGGATTCTTTCGTTCCGGGCGATTGAGCGTGATGGTGGCGATTGTGTCGGCGACCGCCAGACGCACGTGCTGCGCCGCGTAGTCCTTAATCGGCAGCAACACTGGATTGGCGCTTGTCATCGCGGTGGCGCTCCGGCAATCGCGGCACGTGCAGAGGCCTTGGCTTTGGCCAGGAGCCGCATCAACATGTCGACGTCGGCAGGCGCAAGTTGCGAAAATATTTCCGCGATCCAACCCTCATGAGCGCGCGCCATCGCGCGAAAAACGCGACGACCCTCGGGCGTCAGGCTGACAATTTGCGCGCGCCGGTCGCTGCGCGACTGTCGCCGGTCCAATAGTCCAAGCGAAACCAGCCGCTCCGACAGTCCGGTGACATTGCCGTTGGAAACCATCATGCGCCGAGAAAGCTCTCCCAACGTCATTCCGCCCGGCGCCTTGTCGAGCTGCGCCATAAGATCGAACCTTGGCAGTGTGACATTAAATTCCTGGCGCAGGCGGCGGCGAACCTCGCCTTCGATCAAGGTTGCGCAGGTCAGAAGCCGTAACCAAAGCCGCAATTCGCTTTCGTGATCGCCAGGACGCTCGATGACTTTCGTTTCTGCGTCCAGCGGAACGCTCGTTGTTTCCTGCACGCGATGCCTCTAATATCTCATGAATTTGCATTGCGCGGTCGAGTCGCAGGAAGTCGACCAGAATCATTTTAAGGTTGAAATTTATAGGCTTCAAGTACTTTAAGTCCCTTAGCCGACCATGACCTCGCCGCCGGCAATCGCAATCGCCTGTCCGGTGATCGATCGCGTTACCGGCGAGGCGAGCCAGAGGACTGTCGCGGCGACCTCCTCCGGTGTCACCACCCCTCCCTGCGGATTCAACGCCGCGAGTGCGGCGCGCGCCTCATCGGCGCTTCGTTTGGTCTTGGCAACAATATTGGCAACCGCCTTCTCGAACATCGGCGTCTCGGTATAGCCCGGGCAAACGGCATTGACTGTTATTCCGGCGCGGGCAAATTCCAGCGCAAGACTGCGAGTCAATCCGATGACGCCGTGCTTCGCCGCGACGTACGCCGACACATAAGCGTAGCCGACCAATCCCGCGGTTGAAGCGATGTTGATCACCCGCCCCGCGCGCTTCTCGATCATGTCGGGCACGATCTCTTTGGTCACCAGATAGGCTCCGGTGAGATTGACCGCGAGAACCCGGTTCCAAGTCGCGAGATCGGTCTTCGCAAATGGCGCACTCGGCGCTTCGCCGGCATTGTTGACCAGAATATCGATAGGACCGAATGCTCGACGAGAAGCGGCAACGCCGGCTTTCACCTTGTCCGGATCGGTGACATCGAAATCCGCGACGACGTGCGCACGCTCCGGCCCCAGCGAGGCTTGCAGCGCCGCCAGTGGATCGCGGCGACGCCCGACCAAGCTGACACGCGCGCCTGCTTTTGCGCATACCACCGCGACCGCCGCCCCGATTCCGGTGCCAGCGCCGGTGACCAGCACATGCTGTTTGTCGAGAGTTTGGTCCGCCACGCTGCTGCCGATTACTTAGCTTGGACGCGGAGCGGTCGACGCGCGCGCGAGATTTGTTTCGTACTGCAGCTTGCTGGACAGATATTGTTTCGGCCAGGCGATTGATTTCAGCCCGATTTTCGCCGCCTCATGCAAAGTCCAGGCGGCATCAGCCAGATGCGGCCGCGCCAGCGCGCAAAGGTCGGCGCGGCCTGCGGCGATTATCGAGTTCGCGTGATCCGCTTCCGAAATCGCGCCGACGGCCACCGTCGCAATGCCGACCTCGTTGCGGAGCTTGTCCGAGAACGGCGTCTGAAAGAGCCGCCCATAGACAGGCTTCTCCTCCTTCGACACTTGCCCAGACGAGCAGTCGATAAGATCGGCGCCCGCGTCCTTGAACATTTTGGCATAGATCGCGGCGTCAGCCGGCGTGTTGCCGCCCTCAGTCCAGTCATGGCAGGAGAGTCGCACGGAAATCGGTCTGTCCTGCGGCCAGGCGGCGCGGATGGCGCGGAACACTTCGAGCGGATAGCGAGCGTTGTTTTCGTGCGACCCGCCGTACTCATCGGTGCGATGATTGGTCAGCGGCGAAAGGAAGCTTGAGAGCAAATAGCCATGAGCACAATGCAATTCGATGATGTCGAAGCCGGCTGCGATTGCGCGCTCGGCGGCGGCGACAAAGTCCGCCTTGACCCGGTCCATATCGGCGCGCGTCATGGCATGCGGCACTTGGCTGTTCGCCATGTAGGGCAACGCCGAAGCCGAAATCAGCGGCCAATTTCCGTCTTCGAGAGGCCGGTCGATGCCCTCCCACGCCACCCGCGTCGAACCTTTTCGTCCCGCATGACCGAGCTGCAAGCCGAATTTCGCCGCTGTCGTCCCGTGTACGAAATCGACTATGCGTTTCCACGCCGCCGCCTGCTCGTCGTTCCACAGGCCAAGGCAACCCGGCGTGATACGCGCGTCCGGCGACACGCAGGTCATTTCGCCGAAGATCAGGCCGGCACCCCCAAGCGCGCGGCTGCCGAAATGCACGAGATGGAAATCGTTAGGAACGCCGTCCTTGGCCGAGTACATTGCCATCGGTGACATCACAATGCGATTTGCCAGAGTGAGTCCGCGCACCCGATAAGGCGTAAACATCGGTGGCACCGGCGGCCCGTCCGGCTCGATATTGATGCCGGCCCGCGCGGCAAACCAGCGCTCGTAATCTTCCAACCATTTCTTATCGCGCAGGCGCAGATTCTCGTGACTGATGCGCTGAGATCGAGTCAAAAGTGAATACATGAACTGCTCGGGCTCGAGTGTGTCCGCATAGCGACTGCCGACCACTTCGAACCATTCCATTGCGTTGCGGGCGGCGTTCTGGATGCGCGCCACATCGATTGCACGCACTTCCTCATAGGCGGCGAGCACGGCCGGTATCTTGTCCGGCGCATCGCCAATCTTTCTGAACTGACAGGTCAGCTCGATTGCATCTTCAAGCGCAAGTTTTGTGCCCGAGCCAATGGCAAAATGCGCAGTGTGTGCCGCATCGCCCATAAGCACGACGTGGCTTTTCCCGTTGAAATGACTCCACTTGCCGCAAATCAGCCGGCCAAAATTGAGCCAGGCCGAGCCGCGCAAGTGACGGGCGTTGCTCATCAGTTTGGCGCCTTCCAGCACTTCGCTGAATAACTCCTCGCAAAACGCGATCGACCGCACCTCGTCGGCCCGATCGAGACCGTGAGCTTTGAAAACGTCTTCTGTCGTTTCGACGATGAAGGTCGATGTAGTTTGGTCGAATTTGTAAATGTGCGCTTGGAACCAACCGTATTCAGTGCGGCGGAAATCAAAGGTGAACGCGTCAAACGGCTTTTCGCTGCCGAGCCAGATGAAACGGTTTGGCCGCATCACCATGTCCGGCTTGAATTCCTCCTGATAGCGGTTGCGGATCTTGGAATTGATTCCGTCCGAAGCGACGACCAGGTCAGCGTCCGGAAATTCGAGATCGGAATCGACTTCGCGGTCGAAGATCAATTCGACACCGAGCGCTTCGCACCGCGCCTGCAAGATGTTGAGAAGTTTTTTGCGGCCGATACCGACAAAACCGTGGCCGGTCGTGCGCATGCGCCGGCCTTTGATCAAAACCTCGATGTCATCCCAGTGGTTGAACGCGCTCTCGATTTCGTCGGTGGTTTCGGCGTCCCAGGCGCGCATATTGTCCATTGTGGCGTCGGAAAACACGACACCCCAGCCGAAGGTATCGTAGGGCCGATTGCGCTCGATGACGGTGATCTGGTGTGCCGGGCTCGCTTTCTTCATCAACAGGCCGAAATACAGCCCGGCAGGACCTCCGCCGATGCAGACGATGCGCATGTGCCTCTCCGCTTGTTACGGCCTAGCCGCAAATCGCCATATACAAACGCGCACCCGCATTTCCTACAGCCAAAACGCGCAAACGGGCGATAAGCGCAACGCTTAACACTCATTGGCCGCCGTCGCCATCGGCAAACGCGGTGTGTTAAGACCCTTCTGGCCGGCGCTGCTTAGGCTCGCTATTAACCACTGGACACATCCATTACCGTAATCCGGGCGTTAAAGAGCGGGGCATGACCGACATTATCGATGCACATCACCACATCTGGCGCCGCCGCGACCTGCCGTGGCTGGAAGGTCCGATGCAGCCGCGTATCTTCGGACCCTACGAGCCTATTCGACGCGATTACCCGATCAGCGAGTATCTTGCCGACATCAAGGGCTGCGATGTCGTCCAATCAGTTTATGTCCAAGCCAATTGGGCGAAAACCGCCTTCGAAGATGAAGTCGCCTATGTGCAGAAGGCCGCGAACGAGACCGGCTTTCCCCAGGGTATTGTCGGTTACGCGGATTTTCTCGCCGAAGACGTCCGTCCCCAACTTGACCGGCTGACAAAATATCGGGGCATGCGCGGGTTACGCATGCAGCTGCACTGGCATGAAAATCCGCAGTACCGGTTCGCCGCCGAGGCGAACCTTACCGGTAATCCCACGCTGCAGCGGAACGTCGCGCGGCTCGCCGATTATGGCTGGAGCTTTGACCTCCAAGTATTTCCCGGCCAGATGGCCGGCGCGGCTAGGCTTGCGGCGAGCACGCCCAAGGTCACCTTCATTCTGCAGCACGCGGGCATGTTGGAGGATACGTCCGAGCACGGCTGGCAAGTCTGGCGCGATGGTATGCGCCGGCTCGCCGCCGCTCCAAATGTCGTGACCAAGCTTTCCGCGTTGGGCACCTTCATCCACAGAAACGATCCGGGCTATATCGCGGCCATTGTGCGCGAAACGCTTGAGATATTTGGTCCCACACGTTGCATGTTCGGCTCGAATTTTCCGGTCGAAAAACTATGGACCAAATATTCCGACCTAGTCGCTGCCTATCGCGCCGCCCTCGCACCGTTCGGAGAGGTGGCGGCCCGCGCCGCCCTCCACGACACAGCGGCAACGGTTTATCGGCTTTGATGTTGGAAAAAGACCGTTACGCGTGGGCTTCGTCCACGCCGACAGCGGAGGGACCGACCGGTCCGTCGTCGCCGGGCCTTAATCGCCAACTCCACGACACGTTTCGCCAATTGCATGCTTACTTGCAGCGGCCCGGAATCGTCCCGGCTTTGATCATTCTGTTATGGGCTTGCGCCACGCTTCCGAACCTCACGGTAAGATCCTTCATCTACGAAGAAGGTACCAACGCCGAGATCGCGCGCGATGTTCTGGCCCACGGCCATTTTCTGCAACCGAGCGTCTACGGAGTTCTCTGGCACGAAAAGCCGTCGCTGTTGAGCTGGCTCATTGCCGGCGTGGCGCTCCTCACCGGCGACGTTAACGAATGGTCGGCGCGCCTTCCGGCTATGCTCTCGGTGCTCATCACCGCACTGTTGGTGCACCGAACGACGCGCCGCTATGCGAGTCCGGCGGCGTCGCTGTTCGCCGCGCTTTCGTTTTTGTTCTGTCCCCTGCTGTTGCAAAAACTGACGGTCTGCGAGCCGGACACGATCGTCACACTCCTGTCCTTCGCGGCGCTGGTGGTTTGGTGGGACGGCGCGGCCCTGGGCAAGGTGACGCTGTGGCGCTGGGGCTCTTGCGGGCTGTTGCTTGCCGCGCTTGCGGTGGTCAAGGGACCGCAGCCCGCGGCGTTCTTTGGGTTAGGGACGGCGGCTTATCTGCTCATTGAGGGCAGATGGCGCGATGTGCCCGGCTGGGTGCTCTGCATGATTTTCCCGGCCGCCGCTTTCGTGGCGTGGGCTGCCGCGGTTTACCAGCCAGGCTACGGAGACACTTGGCTAAGCTACGCCAGATTGCTCTATCGTCCGGACTTTCTCGATTACCTCACCCGCAACACCCGCAACACCGGCAGTCTCTTTCTCGAGCTTCTGCCCGCTTCCCTGTTGCTGCCGTTCATTCCCTGGCCGTGGGGACGGCACACCGACACGCACGCCGTTCCCGCTGTCGTCGCGCCATTCGTGCTGTATTCAGGCGTTTGCACCGCGATCCTGGTGCTATGGCCCGGTTTTGCCTCGCGCTACGCGATGCCCATGGCACCTTCGCTTGCAGTGCTTGCCGGCATTGCCTGGGACGGACTGAAAAAGTCACGCTATGCGGTGATGCGCTCCATTTCAGCGATTGCTGTGTCCCTATTGGCGCTTTATCAGGTCCTGCTCGTCGTCGTGGTGATGCCGCTGTTCGCCGATCGCTTCGGCTGGACGCGCCTCGCCGGCAAAACGATTGAGCAAACGATCAGCGCGGCACCTGCTCCGGCGTATTGTTTGCACCTCGATACCAACATGTTGTTTTACGTCCATGTGCCGCTGCAATGTCGCGATATGCAGGGATTAGCGGCGCTGACGCCGCCGGCGTGGCTCCTGATACCGGTCCCGTACGTCGCGGAGTTCGCAAGCTTAAGGCCTGACCTCAATGTCAAGGTCGTGGCTGGTCCTCTGACTGAATGGGAATTGACCGCTACGCGCATCGACAAGAAGTAAAAGCCGAGGTGAAAGCGCAGCTGACGGCGCTTTCGGACTTCCAGCCGCCGCGGAAACTGCCTACCATCACTGCAAAACAACGCGCGCCGCGGGTCGCAACGCGCCACGAAAAAATTCATCGGGGAGGATTGTCGTGCTCGAAACCAAAACCGTCGCGACTATTCGTACGATTGGCGACGTCACCCGCCACCACGCCCGCACCCGTCCGGATCGCACCGCCATCAATTACGAGGGACAGCACATCACCTTTGCCGAGCTTGACCGCCGCGCCAATCAGGTCGCCAATGGCGTGATCGCCGAGGGCCTCAAGCCGCAGGCGCGCATTGCAATCCTGTCCAAAAATGCGCCGGCCTTTTTCGATCTCTGGTTCGGCGGAGCGAAGGCCGATGCGGTTTTGGTGCCGGTCAATTTCCGCCTGGCGCCCGCCGAGGTGGCTTTCGTCATCGAGGATGCTGGCGCCGAGCTTTTGTTCGTCGGCGCCGATTTCTATTCGCTCGTCGAAAAGGTGCAGCGCGATCTAAAGTCGGTTCGGCGCATCATCGCGCTCGACGGCGGTCACGCCTCATGGATCGATTACCGGCAATGGCTCGCCGCCCAGCCGGTGCGCGATCCCGCTCTCCCGATTTCGCCCAACCACTGCGCCATTCAAATGTACACCAGCGGCACGACCGGCCATCCGAAAGGCGCGCAATTAAGCCACGCTAATCTGCTCCCCCTGGCGGAGGGCGGATTGCGCCAATTCGGCGATTGGCATGAAGCCGATGTGAACCTGGTCTGCATGCCGTTGTTTCACATCGGCGGCAGCGGCTGGGCACTGGTCGGATTCTATCGCGGCATCAAGACCGTTCTGATGCGCGATGCTGACCCGGCCGCCATTCTCCGGGTCATTCCGGAACAAAAAGTCACGAAAACGTTCGTGGTGCCGGCACTGCTGCTGTTTCTGCTGCAACATCCGCAATGTGCGAAAACAGATTTTTCTTCGCTTGAACTGATCGTGTACGGTGCATCTCCGGCGCCGGTCGACCTGGTGCGCAACGCGCTCAAGGTTTTTGGTTGCGCGCTGGCGCAGGTTTACGGATTGACCGAGACGACCGGCGCGATCACGTATCTGCCGCCCGAAGACCACAGAGAAAAATCGGGCGAGCGGCTAAAATCATGCGGCAAGCCGATGAGTGGTATTGAGATACGGGTTGTCGATACATCCGGCAACGATGTCGCGCTCGGGGAAGTTGGCGAAATCATCGCCCGTTCGCCACAAACCATGATGGGATACTGGAATCAACCGGATGCGACGCGCCGCGCGATCCGCGACGACTGGTTTCATACCGGCGACGCTGGATACCTCGATTCCGACGGCTACATTTATATTTATGACCGCGTGAAGGACATGATCATCTCCGGCGGGGAAAACATCTATCCCGCCGAAGTCGAGAGCGCGTTATTCGGCCACCCGGCGGTCGCCGACGTAGCCGTGATCGGCATTCCCGACAGCAAATGGGGCGAGGCGGTCAAGGCCATGGTGGTGAAACGGCCGGGCGCCGAGGTCAGCTCAGATCAATTGATCGCGTTTGCTCGCGAGCGCATCGCTCATTACAAGGCGCCGCGCACAATCGACTTCGTCGACGCGTTGCCGCGCACGCCTACCGGCAAGATTCTAAAGCGCGAATTGCGCAAACCGTTTTGGGCCGGCCGCGACCGGCAGGTCTAGTCGTGGAGGCACCCCCGGTAAGCGACGGCCCGCCGGAAAAGTAAAAATCGGGAGGCGATGTTGGGGCTGCAATTCGGAATTTTCGATCATCTCGACGACAACGGAACGCCGCTCACCGACCTGTTCGAGTCCCGGCTGAAGTTGGTCGAGCTATATGACAGTGCCAGCTTTCGCTCCTATCATATCGCCGAACATCATTCGACGCCGCTCGGCATGGCGCCCTCGCCGAGTGTGTTCCTTGCGGCGGTCGCGCAACGGACCACGCGGCTGCGTTTCGGCCCCTTACTCTATGTCACACCCATGTACCATCCGCTTCGCGTCGCGGAGGAGGTGGTCATGCTCGATCACATGAGCCGCGGGCGGCTCGAACTCGGCCTGGGTCGAGGCGCTTCGCCAATCGAGATCGCGGGATTCGACGTCGATCCGCAGAACGCGCCGGCAATGAACCGCGAAGCGACCGAGCTCATCCTGAAAGCGCTGACCTCGGACGTGGTGAATTACCAGGGCAAATTCTACCGGTGCAAGAACGTGCGCATCGAAGCGCGGCCGCTGCAAAAGCCGTATCCGCCGCTCTGGTTTGCACCGACTGAGCCGTCGCGTGCCGCGGACGCCGCGCGTTTGAAAGGCAACGTCGTGACGCTCATCCCGGATGCCGCGGTGAAGGCGATTGCCGAGAGTTATCGCGCGGCCTGGAAGGCGCAGGGCGAGAGCGACGCCGACATGCCGCTCATTGGTGTCTTCCGTCACGTCGTTGTCGCGGCGACCGACGACCAAGCGCGCGATGCCATGAGTTCGGCCTATCGGCAATGGCGGCACCATATGGCGTTCTTGTGGGAATGGGGCGGCATCCCCTTCCCCATTGCCGCGGTCTACCCGGAAGAGTTCGACACGCTTGAAGGGATGCATATGGGCGTCGCCGGCACGCCGGAAACCGTACGCCGCTACATTACTGAAACGGTCGAGCGGACAGGCGTAAATTATTTCGTCAGCGATATGGTTTTTGGCTCGCTGCCTTATGAAGTCGCCGCGCGCTCCGTCGAACTGTTCGCGAAGGAAGTCATGCCCGCCTTTCGCTGAGCGGCGGATCGGCGCGTTCAGCCCAGCCGAAGCGCCATGAGCGATCTCGCCTCGGCTGGGCTCGCAATGCTGCGGCCGGCAGCGCGTGCATAACGCGCCAGCATGTCGACCAGGGCGCCATTCGAACTCGCCTTGCTGCCGTCAGGCAGATAGAAGGTATCTTCAAGTCCAGTGCGCAAATGACCGCCGAGTTCGGCCGCCCGCCGGTGCAGCGGCCAAACATTCTCGCGCCCGACGGCAGTAACTTGCCAAGGCGCGCCAGCGACGACGAGCTTGCAAAGAATCGGCAGCAGATCGGGATCGGCCGGCATGCCGGATTCGACTCCCATGACGAAATTATATTTTGGCACGCCCTTGAACATTCCGTTCCTGGCATACATTGCGACGCAACGCACGATGCCGAGATCGAAGCATTCGAATTCGGGCTGCGTGCCGGTCTCCGCCATGACATCGAGATAAGCTTTTACTTTTTCCACCGGGTTGTCGAACAGATGCGGCGGCCATGCCCAGGAACCGTCTGCCCGCACTTTCAGATAATTGAGCGACCCGGCGTTGCAGGCCGCAATCTCCGGCTTGACGGCGCGCAGGCAGGCGAGCGGTCCGGAAACGTCCGGCCCCATCGTGCCGGTCGACTCGTTAAGAATAACGCCGGGGCATTGTTCGCGGATCGCTTGCATGACCGTGAGGGCCAGTTTCGGCTCCCACGAGGGCAGATGGCCTTTGCCGGGAGCTTGCTGGCGGAAATGCACATGCATTACCGCAGCGCCGGCGTCGAATGCGGCTTTGGCTTCGCGCGCCATTTGTTCGGGCGTGACCGGCACAGGGTGCTGTTTGGGATCGGTAAGCACGCCGGTGAGCGCACAGGTAATCACAACCTTGTCGCTCATGGGATCGACTCCTCCGTGCGCGCCTCGGCCGATGCGGCATCCGGTTCCAATTCGACAAGAAGCTGGCGGCTTGCGACCTGATTGCCCTTCTCGACCAATATTCTGCCGACGACGCCGTCGCGGTGCGCGCGGATTTCATGCTGCATCTTCATGGCCTCCAGCACCACGAGTCGCTGGCCGCGGACGACGCGGTCGCCGGCCTTGACGTCGACGGCAACAATTGCGCCGTTCATCGGCGCAACGAGCGCCCCCGAGTCGTTGCGCCTTTGCGCCCGGGACATGTCCAATGTCGTTTCACGCGCGGCGATGGTTTCGCCGCTGACGTCGAGATGGAGGACGCCGTCATGCACGATGAAATGCGCAGCCTCCTGGATGCCAGAGGCGGTAAAACGCACCGTGCCGGCCTCGCGCGAGTCGATCGAAACTTCGATCATCTCGTCGTTGAGAGCCACGAGATAGCGGTTCGGTCCCAGCGCCATGACATGCGCCGGATAATGCATATCCCCAATCGTTAATCGCAGCGGCCAAATCGCAACCCCGGTTGACGACCAGGCCTCAGTGCGTTCTCCGTTGGCTCCAATGGATCGACCTCGGGATTCGAACAACAATGCCGCCGCGATGACGAGCATCCGCAAGTCGGGCTGCCGCACGCGCGCTGCTTCGCCGCCGGCGGCAAAATGCCGTTTGATGAAAGTTGTTGTCGCCGCGCCGGCCGTGAACGCTTCGTTGCGCAAGATCGCGAGAAGAAAGCCGCGGTTGGTCGTAAGCCCGAGCACAATCGTGTCCTCGAGCGCCGCGACGAGACGACGCCGAGCCTCTTGCCTGGTCGCCCCCCAAGCAATCAGCTTCGCCAGCATCGGATCGTAGAACGGTGTCACCTTTTGCCCAGGCGCGAGGCCATGGTCGACGCGTATTCCAGCGGCGGAGGCCGGGGACCAATCGAGCAGCGTGCCGCTCTGCGGCATGAAGCCCGCATTCGCGTCTTCGGCATAGAGGCGCGCTTCGACGGCGTGACCGCGGAATTGGACGTCTTGCTGTTGCAAAGGTAATGGCTCACCGGCGGCGATGCGCAATTGCCACTCGACCAAATCGATGCCGGTGATGGCTTCGGTCACCGCGTGCTCGACTTGCAGCCGAGTGTTCATTTCCAGGAAATAGAATTCGCCCGATGCGTCGAGAAGAAATTCGATGGTACCGGCGCTTACATAGCCGATGGCGCGGGCGGCGGCGACCGCCGCCTCGCCCATGCGCGCGCGGAGCTCGCCGCCGATCGCCGGCGACGGTGCTTCCTCGATGACTTTTTGAAAGCGGCGCTGGATCGAACATTCGCGCTCGCCGAGATGAATGACGTCGCCGTGCTGATCGGCGAAAACCTGTAATTCGATGTGGCGTGCCTCGGCAACCGCCTGTTCGAGGATCAACTCGTCCGATCCGAAGGCGCCGGCCGCCTCGGAGCGCGCCCGCGCCAGCGCGTCGGGGAGATCGCCTTCGGTGGCAACCAGGCGCACGCCGCGCCCGCCGCCGCCGGCGGCTGCTTTGACCATCAACGGGAAGCCGATACGCCGGGCTTCTTTCATCAGCCTCTCATTCGACTGGTCCGTCCCGTGATAGCCGCCGAGGCAAGGAATGCCGGCGGAAGCCATCAAGGCTTTGGCCTTCGCCTTGTTGCCCATCGACTCGATGGCCGCTGCCGGTGGCCCGATGAAAACGACGCCTGCCTCGGTGCAGGCACGCGCGAAATCGGAATTTTCCGAAAGGAAGCCGTAACCTGGATGGATCGCATCGGCGCGCGTGCGTTTCGCGGCATCAAGAAGAGCCTCGATGTTGAGGTAACTCTCCTTTGCCGCCGGCGGTCCGACGCGGACCGCCTCGTCCGCCTGCAGCACATGCAGTGCGCCCGCGTCGGCATCGCTAAACACGGCGACCGTCCGATAACCGAGATTTTTCGCCGAGCGAATAATACGGCAGGCAATCTCGCCACGATTGGCAATGAGAATTTTGCCGAACTCAGCCATGATGCGACGCGGCGCGCTGAATGGATGCCGCACTGACTTGTAAGAACGCACTGGCGCCGCTCATCCGCATTGCGTCACTCTACTTGCGTGACCCAGGACGGTTTTCGCTTCGCCACGAAGGCCGCCGTGCCTTCCCTACCCTCGGGGCCGCGCACCGAAGCGGCGAAACTCGCCGCGGCGTCATCGAGAACCTGACCGACAAGGTCGCCACCGGCGGCGCGCAGCATCAGCCTCTTGGTGACGGCAATGGCTTCAGGCGCGCAATTGAGCGCGTGGTTGCAGGTTTCGCGAATGGCTGCGTCGAGCGCGGCACCGTCCCGCACCACGAAATCCGCCAAGCCGATATCCAGCGCCTGCGCCCCGTCTATCCGCACCGCGGTCACGCCGAGACGCCGCGCCGCCGGCAAGCCGATGCGCTGCACGACGAAGGGCGAAACCGCCGCCGCTACGACACCGATTGTCGCCTCGCTCAGCGCAAAGCGCGCGTCCGCAGTCGCAATGGTAATGTCGGCGACGCAAGCGAGGCCAAAACCGCCGCCCATGGCGTAGCCTTCGACGGCGGCGATCACGACTTGCGGCGCCGCATTGACCGTTTCCAGCGCCGCGCCAAAGCGCCGGTTATAGTCTCTCAGCTCATCCGGCGCGTCAGGCCGCGGCGCAGGCTGTGCAAGCGACATGTTCTGGATGTCGCCGCCGGCGCAGAATGTACCGCCGACGCCGCGCAAAACTACAATCCGTACCGACCGATCGGCCGCGATGGCGGCAAAGGTCGCTGTGATTTCACGCACCATTTGCGAACTCAACGCGTTGCGCCGCTCAGGCCGATCAAGCCACAGGTGCAACACCGCCCCGCGCGGATCGAGTCTGATGTGCGACGTTTGCGGCAGATCAGCCATTTTCGGCCTGTTGCTCAGGAACATTCCCGGTGCCGGGAAGGGTACCCATCAGCTTGCAGATGATGGTCAGCATGATCTCGTCCGCGCCGCCGCCGATGGACATCAGGCGGCCGTCGCGAAACGCGCGGCTCACCGGCGTTTCGTTCATGTAACCCATGCCGCCCCAATATTGCAGGCAGGCATCGCTCACCTCGCGGCGCAAGCGCCCAGCTTTGAGCTTGGTCATTGACGCGAGCCGTGTGACGTCGGCACCGTTCAGGTAAAGCTCGCAGGCGCGGTAAACCAGGGCGCGCAGCAGCTCAATCTCGGTGGCAAGTTCAGCCAAGCGGAAATGAACCACCTGATTGTCAAGGATCGATTTGCCGAACGCTTTTCGATTGCGTGTATATTCGATGGTTTCCGCGATCAGTCGCTCCAAGCTCTTGAGCGCGGCCGCGGCGGCCCACAGCCGCTCCTCCTGAAACTGCAGCATCTGATAAATGAAGCCTTTTCCTTCCTCGCCGATCAGATTGCGCTGCGGCACGCGCACGTCTTCGAAAAAGATTTGCGCGGTGTCGGAGGAGCGCATGCCGAGCTTGTCCAACTTGCGGGCAATCTCGACCCCTTTGGTTTTCATCGGCACGCAAATGAGCGACTTGTTCTTGTGGACCTGCCCCTCGGAGGTGTTGGCAAGAAGACAGATCCAGTCGGCCTGCGTGCCGTTCGTAGTCCACATCTTACCGCCGTTGATCACGTAATCACCGCCGTCCTTGCGCGCCGTGGTCTTGATCGAAGCAACGTCGGACCCGGCGCCGACTTCGGAAACTCCAAGGCATGAGACGAACTCGCCGGAGATAGAGGGCGTGAGAAATTCCTGCCGCACTTGGTCGGAGCCGAAACGGGCAAGCGCCGGCGTGGCCATGTCGGTGTGCACGCCGATCGCCATCGGCACGCTGCCGCAAGTAATGTTGCCGAGCTCTTCGGCCATCACCATGGCGTAGGAATAATCGAGACCCTGGCCGCCATATTCAACCGGCTTGTTGAGGCCGAGGAAACCTAAGTTACCCATCTTCTTGAAGACTTCGTGCGCTGGAAAGATGCCGGCTTCCTCCCATTCGTCGACGTGAGGGTTGATCTCGGCGGCGATGAATTTTTGCAGGCTGCGGCGCAGCTCCTCGTGCTCGGGCGTGAATTGCATGACGCTCCTCATTCCTCCTTGTTACATCCGCGCGACGCCAAAGGTGCTACGCTTGAGCGGGCGAAGCTCTGCCTCGCGGCAGATCGAAAGACAAAAGCCCAAGACTTTGCGAGTATCGCGCGGATCAATCAACCCGTCGTCCCACAGCCGGGCGGTGGCATAGAGCGCGGTGGACTCGCCTTCCATACGTTTGATGATGGCGGCTTCCATGGCATTAAGCTTGGCCTTATCGACCGGTTTCCCGTCGCGCTTAAGCTTTTCCTCGGTGACGATCGCCATCACCTTAGCCGCCTGTTCTCCACCCATGACCGCGATACGATTGCTCGGCCACGCGAAAATGAAACGCGGGTCGTAGGCGCGGCCGCACATACCGTAATTGCCGGCGCCGAACGACGCGCCGACGTGAATGGTCAGTTGTGGAACCGTGGCATTGGCCACGGCTTGGATCATTTTCGATCCGTGCTTGATGATGCCTTTCTGCTCGGCTTCGCGACCGACCATGTAGCCGGTGGTATTCTGCAAATAGACGATCGGCACGTTGGCTTGGCAGCAAAGGTGGATGAACTGCGCCGCCTTGCTGGCGCCGTCCGCGTCGATCGGCCCATTATTGCCAATGAACCCGACGGCATGGCCCTCAATTTCAGCGTGGCCGCAAACCGTCTGCACGCCGTAGCCGTTCTTGAAGTCGAGGAAATCAGAATCGTCGACGACGCGAGCGATGATGTCGCGAACATCATAGGGCTGGCGATAGTCGACCGGAACGGCGCCGGCAAGCTCCTCGGAAGAATAGCGCGGCTCTTTGTAGGTCTTCTGCCGAGTCAGTGGCAGCTGCGCGTTCCATGGCAGCTTGGCCATGATCTCGCGGGCGATGCGAATGCCGTCGGCATCGTCCTCGGCCAAATATTCGCCCAGGCCGGAAACGGTCGCGTGCATGTCGGCGCCGCCGAGCTCCTCGTCCATCGCAATCTCGCCGGTCGCCGCGCGCAACAACGGCGGACCGGCCAGGAACACTTTGGCCCGGCCACGCACGAGGACAACGTAATCCGAAAGGCCCGGCAAATAGGCGCCGCCGGCGGTTGACGAGCCGTGCACGACGGTGACTTGCGGAATCCCCGCCGCCGACAGCCGTGCCTGGTTGGCGAAGCCGCGACCGCCCTCGACGAACATCTCCGCCTGATAGAGGAGATTGGCGCCGCCGGATTCGACCAGTCGCACCATCGGCAGCTTGTTCTCCAGCGCCATTTGCTGGATGCGCAAGTGCTTCTTCACTCCCATCGGCGTCGAAGTGCCGCCTTTGATGGCGCTATCGTTGGCAGAAACGATGCAGCGGATGCCCGACACATAGCCGATGCCGGCAATCCCGCCACCTCCTTGAACGCCTTCGGCGCCGTCGTCGTCATGCATACGAAGACCGGCAAGCGTCGAGAGTTCGAGCCACGGCGCGCCGGGATCGACGACCAGCGCCACACGTTCGCGCGGCAGCAACTGCTTGCGCGCGCGAAAGCGCTCACGCTTGGAATTGGAGGCGTCGCGCACCTTTTGCTCGAGCGCGCGGAATTCGCCAATCAGCGCCAGCATCTGCTCGCGGTTGGCCCGGAACGCCTCCGATTTGGGATCGATGTTGCTCTCAATGACAGGCATGACTTTTTAGACGCGAACCATGGATCAGCGGTCACTCCGTTGGAATCACCGGCAACAGCAAATGCGAAGGATGGTCGGCATCGTGATAGATGCGGTGCACGACGGTACGGCTTGAGCACAAGTGATAAGGAATGAATTCGACATTGGTCGCCCCGAGAATGCCGGTCGAAAGATCGAGATTGGTAATCTCGACGCAGATCCGGTGAGCTCTGCGGAAAAGGTTCGCCGTCGCCAGCAATTCTATCGCATATTCCTCGATCTTGCCGGGCGTCACCTTCTGCCGTGCCTCGCGGGTAAGCTTGTGCCACGGCTTCCAGGGTTTCGATCGTGCGGGATCAAGCGCGCGGTTTGACGCCTTGAGCCATCCGCGGGTGAGTTCCCGCTCCGGCAGATCGGCAGGGATTTCGCGCTCGCCTTGCCGAGCCGTCCGGACCGACGGGTCCGGTCCGATATCCTTCAGAACAATGATCCAGTTGGTGTCGTCCTGGTCGATGGCGGCGAACAAGTTGAGCACGCTCGGCCCGGCGACCAGAAGATCCTGCGGCAATGGATCGGTGAGAAAGCGGAGCTTTTGGATGCGGTCGGTCTGCGTCGGCAGCATCTGCGCAAAAATGTCCGGCGGGATGTAATTATCCACGCTTGAATCGATATAAGGTTCGGCCGTCAGCCGCTCCCAACTCGCGAGGTACAGCTTGGTCCATTGCGTTTCCGGCAGTGGCCAATCATCGCCGTGGTGCCATTGGTTTTCGCCCATCACCCAATAGGTGACCGGCGGTTCGCTCATTATTCCGGTATCGATGCCTTTGAGCCAATGATCGTACCAGCGCAGCATTTCGCCCCGCAGCGCCCGCAGCGGCCGATCGGGTGACGCAGGCCCGGTCAATATCATCTTTTTCTGCGCCGGGATTTTGCTGAAGTAAGTCTGCGCGCCGGCGAGATGAGTCTTGTAGGTGTAGCCGTACCACCCGGCGCCGGTATAGGTCGGCACGGTAATGTTCCGAAACTCCCGCTCCGACTCGACGACCGTTTCTTCGCGATCGTACGGATCGATCAGCGCGTCGAAATAGCGCGGCATGTGCTGGCCGCGTTGCACCAGCACATTGTGCAAATGCGGATACATGCGGATGTCCGGATCGGCCATCGCCTCTTGCCAGTTCGCCTCTTTCTCCGGCGGCAAGTCGGCGGGCGCGCCGCGGGCGGTGTGCGCGGACGAAAAATGATCCATCAAATAGCGGAAAGCATGAAGGACGCCGCCCGGATATTCCTCGCGGAAGCCGCCGAACTCGCCGTAAGCGCCACGCGGATCGTAGGCAAAAATCGTCTTGAGTTGCGGTGGCTGTTGGCGCGCAAGGTGGAATTGCTCCGAGGCAAAGGCGCCGATGCCCACCATGCCGATATTGCCGTCGCACCAGGGTTGCTGCGCGATCCATTCGACGACATCGTAGCTGTCCCATTCGCGCGAGCCGCCATCCCCCGATTTGAGATAGCCGCGCGGCGAACCGACCACGTGCACATAGCCGCGCGAAACGAAGAACTCGGTATCGCCGGCTTCGGCGTGGCCAAGCCACAGCGTCGACCAAGAAGGCTGCGGCGGAAAGCTTTTCGGCAGTTCGTGACCTTGCAGCTCCTTGGAATGCACGCCGAAAGCAAAAAGTACGGGAAACCGCCCCGACGCGTCCGGCCAATACACGTCGACCACGACGTTCACCCCGTCGCGCATGCGCACGGTGATGTCCTTGTCGCAGACAATCGCCTCGTGCAGCGGCGGCCGCGCATAGGCGGAAGGCGGTTGGTGTCCGGAGGGAAACAATTCCTCAGCGGTGCGTGCGTCGTTTTCTTTCATTTTTTTGGTACTTTGCCTCATGGTCGCTATTGAGGCCCCTCCTCTAGGTCGGCGCATTCCCAAGGCTAGCCCAACCCGCCGCGGCATCGTATAGCGGCAACGCGGGCCGCGAAAACCCCGTCTGCGACTTGCGCGGGGAGGATGTATGGATTTTGAGTATTCGAGCGAGCAAAAGCTCCTTCGCGACAGCGTCAGAACGCTGATGCAACGGCTTGCTACCCCCGAATATCTCCGCCGCCTCGATCGCGAGCGGCTCTATCCTTACGAAATCTACGATGCCTGGGTGGAAGCCGGCGTGTTCGCGCTCCCCTTCCCCGCCGAGTATGGCGGGCTCGGCGGCAATGTCCTCGACCTGGCCATTGTCGCTGAAGAGATCGGCCGCTACAGCGCCGACGTGGCGATGGCCTTCGGTGGAAGTATTTTTTGCGCGCTCAATGTCGCGCGCAAAGGATCGGAGGAACAAAAGCGCTACTGGCTACCGAAGCTGATTTCCGGGGAAATTCGCATGTCGATCTCCATGTCGGAGCCGGATGCCGGATCCGACGTCGGCGCCATGCGCACACAAGCGCGCCGCGACGGCAACGAATACGTCATCAGCGGACAGAAAATCTGGGCGACCGGAGCGGGCGCGAAGAACAATTTCATCAACGTCTATGTGAAGACCGACCCCAAGGCACATTACCGGCAAGGGATGTCGCTCTTCCTCGTCGACAACACCACGCCCGGCCTCGACATCCGCAAGCTCGACATGCTCGGCCGTCGCTCGGTCGGCACCTACGAGCTTAACTTCAACGATGCGCGCATCGCGCCTGATCGGCTGATCGGCGGCGAAAACAAAGGATGGGAGTGCATTCTTTCCGGCCTCCAAGCGGAGCGCGTGGTCGCTGCGGCTTGCGATTGCGGCAGCGCCCGCGGCGTGCTCGACCTCGCGGTGGGCTACGCCAAAGAACGACGCCAGTTTGGCCGAGCGATCGGCACATTTCAGGCCATCGCCCATATGCTCGCCAATATGGAGGCGGAAGTGGAAGCCGCATGGGCGGTGACGCTGAAGGCGGCATGGCGGGTGAGCCGCAACGAGGACGCGCTCAAGGACATCACTGTCGCCAAGCTTTTGGCCGCGGAAGCATACGTAAAGGCCGCCAATGTCGGCATGCAGGTGATGGGCGGGTTTGGCTACAACATGGAATTCGACATGCAGCGGCATTTTCGCGACGCGCGCGCGGCAACCATCGCCGCGGGCACCTCCGAATTGCAGCGAAACATCATTGCCGGCCAAATCGGCCTCAAGGTCCAGTAGTCTCCTGGGCGAAAAGAACCCCGGATACGATGCAATGAGTGTCGGCCTGCCGCTCACAATCCCGAACAGCTTCGCCCGCAATGCGCGCTGGTTCGCCGGTGGCGAGGCTGTAGTGGATTCCGGCACGCGGCTGACTTACGCCGAGCTCGACGCGCTATCGCTCCGCGCCGCCGCTTTATTTGCGTCGCTTGGTGCGCAGCCCGGAAAGCCGCTAGCGCTTCTTTGCCCGCCGAGCGCGATTTTTCTTGTCGCCTGGCTCGGCGCCGTTCGCCTGGGCGCACTACCGATGGCGCTGCATACACGCGAATCCGGGGCAACGCTCGCCGCCATCTGCCGCAAGACGCAGCCAAGCGTTCTTGTATATGACGCATCCATGGAAGAGTTAGCGGCGGCAACGTCGGCGCACTACCCGGAACTCGGCGCTTTGATTGAAGCTCGCTCGGCACTCCCGGCAACGCGGAGCGGCAAAGTGAACCCAGCCGCCTCAATTCCCGACGATCTGCGCAGCATCGAGCCGACGATCCGGCTGGCGAGGCCGGAAGAGGACGATCCGGCCGTTATCGTTCTCTCGTCGGGCACGACCTCAGCCGCCAAAGGCGTTGCGCACACCCATCGCAGCTTGATCGAGAATGCGCGCAGCAATCTCTATATGTATCAGGGCATTTTGCCAGGCGATCGCTCGCTGGTGCCGCTTAGCACGGCATTCATCGGCTGCTACAACGGCTGGTTTCCGTTCTTCAATGCGGGAGCCTGCACGATCTTCATGGAGCATTTCGACTTGGGCGAGGTGCCCCGTCTGGTTCGCGACGAACGCGCCACTCATGTGTTCCTGACGCCGACGCTATGGCGAAGAATTCTCAATGCCGAAGATGCCGGGGCGAATTTCCGCTCCGTGCGCCTGATCGGCTTCGCCGCCGAACCGATGGACGCCGCAACGCTTAAACGCCTGCGCGAACAGATCAGCCCGAACGTCGTGCAGGTCTACGGCTCGACCGAGATCGGCGCAGCCGCGACCTGCATCACCGCCGAAGAAATGCTTGGCGAGCGGCTCACCAGCGTCGGCCGCCCACTGGTGAATAGCGAGATCAGAATAGTCACGCCGGGCGGCAAGCCGAACCAATCCTTGCCCGCCGGCGAGGTCGGTGAAGTTCTGATCAGCAGTCCGTCGCTGGCGGCCGAGATTTGGGGCGATCCCGAAGCGACCGCCGCCGCTTTCGTAATCGACGGCGACAGGCGCTGGTGGCGTTCGCGCGACCTCGGCCGCATGGATGACGGCGGCTATCTCTATCTCGAAGGCCGCCGCGACGATATGATCATTTCCGGCGGCATTAATATCATGCCAGCGCGCGTTGAGGACGTTCTACTTGCCCATCCCGGCGTCGCCGAATGTGCCGTGGTAGGCGTGCCGAGTGCGGAATGGGGCGAAGAGGTGCAGGCTTTCGTTGTCGGCCGCGACCCAAAGCTCGATGCGGCGGCCATGGAAGTGCACGTTCGCTCAAGTGAGCTTTCGCCTTACCAGCGGCCGCGGGTCTATCATTTCGTGCGTGAATTGCCGCGCACTTCGACCAACAAAGTGCTGCGACGCACGCTTCGTGAAACGGCGCTTACCCTGCGTTCCGCCAAATCCGAAACGACTTCCATCCAATCAACAGGAAAAATATGAGTAAGACGGAACCAATGTTGCTGACCGAACGCCGCGGCGCCATTGCCATCGTTACGCTGAACCGGCCTGACAAGCGCAATGCGCTGAGCGAAGCGCTGTGGGGCGACCTGAAAAAGACGTTTGAGAGCTTCGGTCCAGATGTGCGCTGCGTCGTGCTGACCGGCGCCGGCAAGCATTTTTGCGCCGGGCTCGATTTATCCGAACACCGTCATCGCGAAGCCTTCGAGAGCATTTTCATGTCACGCTTTGCCCATGCCACGCTCGAGGCCATCCAGTTCGGCGGCCGGCCGGTCGTGACCGCAATGCAAGGCGCCGTCATTGGCGGCGGCTTGGAAGTGGCAACTGCCACCCACGTTCGCGTGGCTGATACGACGGCTTTTTATCAATTGCCCGAAGGGCGGCGCGGCTTTTATGTCGGCGGCGGCGCCAGCGTCCGCGTCGCGCGTATTATCGGCTCCGGCCGCATGGTGGAAATGATGCTCACCGGACGCACGCTCGATGCGGCAGCGGGCGAGCGGCTCGGCCTCTCGCATTATCTGGTTGAACCCGGCAAGGCGCTGGAGAAGGCGATTGAGCTTGCCGAAAACATCGCCAAGAACGCTCGCATCCCGAATTATCTCATCGTCCAGGCTATCCCGCGCATTGCCGACATGTCGGCTGCGGACGGGTTATGGACCGAAAGCGTCGCCCAGGCGATCAGCATGACGTCGGACGACGCCCGCGCCGGCATCGATGCCTTCTTCGCCAAGCGCAAGATCGATTTTTAGAATTTTCGCGCGCCATCAAATAAGCGGCGTCACGTCATTCTTCACGCCGAGCAGGGCCTTGCCGTAGAGCTCGTAACCGATCGGCGGCAACGCTACGGCATGGCGAGAGGCCACGGCGGCATCGCGCCAAATTCGCTGCAACGGACTCGAATCGGCAAACCCCGCCGAGCCATGGGCAAAAAGGAGCTTATCGATGGCCTGCGTGATTTTTTCCACCACGTAGCCGGTGTCGGCGCGCACACGCGCGCGCGTCAGCGTATCGGGATAAACGCCGTGCGCGGCCGCCTGGTCGACGTCGTCCGCGGCCCGATAAGCGTGGAAGTGCGCGGTATCGATCATCATCGCCGCGTCGGCGACTTGCAGTTGGAAGGCAACCGACGCGGTTTGCTTTTCGAAGAATGTGTAGGCGATCGTCCGCGATGTCGCCTTTTGCCGGACGAATTCCAGCGCCGCCCGGCCCAATCCCAGGATCGGCCCGACCAGGATGATGGCGAGAATGGCGACAAACGGCGATCGGTAAAATTGCTCGTCGCGCATCTCGGTCGGATATTTGCCTTCAATGGCTTGCGGCACCGACAGAATCCGATGTTCGGGAATGAACACCTCCTTGGCATGCAAAGCGATGCTGCCGGTCGCCTTCATGCCGGCAACGAACCAGGTGTCCTCGCGCGTGAGTTCGGCCATCGGAATCATGGCCAGCCCTTGATCTATTGGTTCGCCGGCATCGTTCACGATGGGAAGGCCGAGCACCGCCCATTGCGCGTGCCACCCGCCGGAATTGTAGTGCCAAGTTCCAGAAAGAATGCGGTAGCCGCCCGCCTCCTTTTTCACCGAGGCTGTCGGATTAAGCACGCCGGAAACGCAGGTATCCGGATCGTTGCCAAACACTTCGTCCTGAGTTTTGACGGGAAACAGGCTCGTCAGCCAACAGCAAATGTTGTTGAGGTTCACCACCCACGCCGCGGCACCATCGGCTTCCGCAATCGCCGCACTGACGTCGAGCATCGCCCGGGTATTCATCTCCCAGCCGCCGTACCGTTTCGGCGTGCACACCCGCATCAAACCGGCTGCCCTCACCGCCTGGATCGTCTCCTCTTCGACCCGCCGGTTGGCTTCGCTCGCCGCCGCATTCTTGCGCAGCAGCGGCGCCAGCTTGCGCGCGCGCTCGACGAGATCGGCCGCCGTCGGCGGCGTGAAGCTCTGCATATTTGCTGCCTTGTTCATCGATGCTCCCCACTAGCGTTTACCGCGCCCTGCAGCCTGTGTCTCGGTTGCCGAAAATCCTACAGATGCCCGTGCTCGCGATAGTATCGTTCCGCGCCTCTCGCCAGCGGAATTGCCGTCGCCGCGATCTTCTGCGGTTTTAGCGGATAGGTAAGGGGGCTGTCCTTGGCCGGGATGTGGCGGTACTGACTTTCCAGAATCTCCGGTGTCTCGCACAGGACCGAAGCGATGACATAGGCGACGTCGTCGGGAAAATCGTCGCGGCAGCAGAGGAGAAAATCCGAGAAATCGAGCGCCTGGAAGGGCGCGTCGAGGTCGGGAAAGCGATCGGCCGCAACCTCGCAGCGGCGCCAGGCGAATTTATTTTCCACCTCAGTGAGCGCGGAATCTTCAAACGGCAGGAAATTCACTTTTCTGGCCGCGCACATCTCTCGCCAGTAAGGGGTCATGACCGCCTCGAACAAAACCGCATCGGCTTCTCCTTTGGTGACTCGCGGGATCACGTCCCAGGGGGCTTCTCCAAGCAGCAGGCGGCCACCCCAGGACTCGATCGTTCTCCCCGAAATCCCTAAGGCCTCCAGCATACGGTGAGCGGCGAAGCCGGTCATATTGACGCCGTCATCCCAGGCGGTGGAAAGGCGCAGCGCCGGGCACTTTGCCCGCAACGTGGCAAAGTCTCGGATGGCGTAGCGCGCGTCGATCGCGAACACCAGCCGGTCGTCCTGCGGCAGCGTGCCGAGCGCCCGCAACCGGCCGACATCGTCGCGCGCGCTGATGCCACGCCGTTCGAAAATCGTGCGGGCAAAACCGGCGGGCACGAAAAGGGCCGCCTGCACCTCGCCGTCGAGCACGGACGTGATTGCATCCGTTCCGCCGCGTCCCGCCCAGGTCGCAAACCTAGAACCGCCGGGCGAGCGCCGCCACAACTCCGCACTGATCCAGCCGCAGATGCGATGGAGATTGGCAATGCCCCAATCGCCCATAAGATGCAGGGTAATTGGACGGTCCAGTCGAGGTTCCATTTCAAGTCCTTTTGACAGCGTTAGTGGTAAGGTCTAAACTGATATATGTAGATACCTATCGAATTGGCTTAACATGGGCAACCTTCGCGCACTTTCCCGGGTGATCGCGCCGGACCTGGATGACGGCCTTATTCCGCTGGAGCGGAGTGTCGGCTACCACGTGCGCCAACTGGCGGAGAGCTGGCAGGACCTGATGGATCGCCGCGCCGCCGCCCACGGCGTCACCGTCACGCAGTGGCGCTATCTGCGCGAGCTCTGGGAAGAAGACGGGTTGTCGATCGGCGAACTGACGGAGCGCGTCGGCCGCCAAGGGCCCACGACGGTGGTGGCCGTTCAACTTCTCGAAAAGGCGGGCCTCGTGACCGTGGTCAAATCCGATGAAGATCGCCGCAAGAGTTTCATTCATCTGACGCGGCGGGGTCAGCGCCTCGCGTCGACCGTGTCGCCGCTCATCCGCGAGGCCAACGAATGGGCCATGGCCGATCTGAGCGAAGCTGAGGTCCTTGCACTCAAGCGTCTCATCGTCCGTATCCAGCGCCGGCTCGATGCCGAAGGCGGAAGCCGCAACACCTGGGCCGAGCGGCGCACGCAACAATTGGCCGAAGAGGTCGGTCTTTGATCGACAGAAGTTGGATTTGAAAAACAGGGTGGAAGCAAACATGCCGCAATTCATCACCATTCATCGGGCGCCGGGTCTGAAAAGCGACGAACTGGCACAAAACGCACCTCATGTGCTCGGAGCCAAGATCGGGACCTTCAAGCAAATCTACGCCAACATCGCGTCGGGATTCATCGTTTCGGTGTTCGAGGCTGACTCCAAAGAAAAGCTCGAAGAACAGATGGAAGTGCTCGGCTTCCCGATTGACGAAACGCATGAAGTACACTTTGCCGCCTCACGAGGCGAATTGGAGCAGATGGTAAAACAACACAGCAAGTGACAGGGAGGACTGTCATGTCCGATGACAAGCTCGTCATCCCGCCTCCGCGCAGCGATCGACCGCCGATGCACAGCAACGCGTTCGATGTGATGCAGGCGAGCAATACTCAACTTAAGCCGATGTTCCCTTATTTACACCCGGGCGCGATGGTCCCAGCTACCGCGCTGCTGATTGGCGGGCCGAACGCCGATTACGGACACTTCTTCCATCACAATACCCAGCATGAGATCGCACTCGCATTGGCTTGCAACGGCGCGATGCTGCCCACTGGCCAGGTCTTTGTTGGCGCGTTAGTCCACGGCGTTAACTCGTTCTTGAAGAAAGAGAAGGACCCTAATGCATTCTGCGCGTTTGTGATCACGCAAATGCAGGCGGAATCCGGCCCGCAGACGGAAGGCTGCAGCTTGCGCTGCGAAAAATGCCACGAACAAATATTTTTTAAGGAATTTGATGCGACTCCTGGTCCCGATGCCACGGAAGCCACTTTCCCGTTTGTTTCGGTCGCAGCGTTGCCGGCGCTCTTCGCGGAGTTCAATAACGACACGGCGCGCCATGTCTGTTCCAAATGCGGCCACACGAACCGCGACTTTCCCGTGGCTGCTTGGGGCTGGGACAAATACGCTGATCAAAGCGCGGTAGCGATCACCGCGCGGCGGACTCTGCTCAACGCACCGAGCCCGGCCTAAATCAGACGCGACTATGCGGAAAAAGACATTTCAAACATGGCGCGAGGCGGCAAAAGTCGGTCCATACGACGAAATGCCAATGCTACCGGACGACAAGCAGGTGCAGGTGCATCTGAGCAAAAATGACCGACCGCAGCCTTTCTATCTCATCTGCGGCAAGGACACAGTGCTTTCACTCATGTCCGGCGCAGCGAAGATCGAGTTCAAGGGCACAGGTATCGATAATTTTGCGATGAAACCAGGAAGCTTCGTTTACGTGCCCGCGGGTACGCCGCATCGCATTGTTCCCACCGGGTCAAGCGTCATGATGCGCTATAAGCAAATGCATGCAGGGCTCGAAGGTGTCACGTGGTATTGCGACAATTGCGATGCGGAAATCTATCGGGAGGTCTGGGATACCGCCAAGACACTGTCGCAATTGAAATACCAGGAAGTTTGTTCGCGTTTTGCCAACGACGCGGCACTGCGACGATGCCGCCAGTGTGGATCGACTCATCCGCCTCCCGATTTGGCAGGCTTTCGCTGGTCCGAAGTGGCTCGTGAGATCGCAGCTGAGTCGGCTGTTATTGAGATCCAGAACGCACCGTCGGCGTGATGGTCCCTGGTGGGACGATTCAGCGCACGGCCAGCGCTGAGGCAGATGCAGAACCGTCGGAACTCATTAGGTGACGGAGCAATGGCAACGTTCAAGTACCGGTGTCCCAACACGGGAGCCATGGTGCAGGGCTTCATTGTTGACGAAGAGGTGCCGGAGCACCTCAATTTCGAGCCCGAAGATGGTCCTTACGAGTCGATGTATTGCGAAATGTGCCACCAGGCTCACATTGTGAATGTCAAGACCGCCAAGGTTTTAGGGGAAGAGGATGACGATCCTGAGGCCGTCAATTCCGGCTGAAGATGGGGTCCTGAGGCGGCCTGTTGACTTCGTGGAGGACGCATGATCGCGGCCGCCCGGCGTCCGTATCGCATGGCTTATCGTGCGAGTGGATGCAGCGAGGATTGACGATGGCATTAAAGAGCACTTCAGATCACTACGGCACAGTGGTCGTATCAGTCCATTGGCTGAGTGCCCTGCTGATTCTGGTCCTCATCGGCTCAGGCTTCCGTGCTGCCAATACCATGGACCCTGCAGTAAAGGCAGCAATTCTGCGGGTGCACATCCCGCTAGCGCTAGCGGTGCTGGCCTTGACGATTGTTCGGATCGGCTGGTGGTGGGGATGGGATCGGAAGCCTAATTATAGCGTTGACTCCACAAGGCGCAAGGGGTAGAGGTATTGCCGATAAGGCTTGACATTCCTAGGTTTTAGCCATGTCTGGCGTGCCCAAACCCGATGCGGAAGATATTCCTGAGATTACCCGCGATATGATTGTGGCGGGGATTTCGGCAATTGAGCCTTTCGACTTGCAGGATGCGATCGACGGCTATTTGGGCCATGACGAGCTGGTAATGGCTATTTATCGCGCAATGTACTGCGCGCGCCCGTCAAATTCTGAAGAAGGCCTGTCATCCTGATTGTCGCCCGGATGATGTTGCGCAACCTCTCCTGAGGGAAGGCTTCCGACACGACCGATGTGGGATCGGTTTTTGGCCTGATCGAAGCAACCATGGGGACATTATCGGGCATTAGTGTTCCCCATAGGCCGTGCGCGATAAAGTTGCGGTCCTCTCTGATGAAATCCGCAATATCGAGGATGCTGAGAACAGCGTGGCATTTCGGTGGATCATAGTATCGCGGCGCCAATATCTGGAGCATCGCGATCTTGGCCGTCATATCCATGCGTGTCGTAATCAGCCGCCCATCTTTCATCTGTAGTTTTAGAAGGCTCCAAATCATTTCGCTCAAAACGTGATCTAGCCGCGAAAACTCGACAAGCGTTCTGCCGATAAGTTTTTCTTGAATTAGGCTCACATGAGGAACAAAGGTTTGACCCGGCTTCAAATCGACGGGTTCGACCTTTTGCCTTACGAATCTTTTGCGTTTATCCTGAGGTTGCGTCGGCCCAGAGGGACGCTTCGCCATGGCACGCCACCCACAACGCGACAACGAACCCTACAGCGATGAAGAAGCGCAACGACGCTTCCTCGCCGCTGTCAAAGCTGGATTGAACACAAAGCCCAAGCCCCTCAAAAGTATCACGCCGAAAGGCGTCCCGGCGCAATCGAAGAAAAAGAGCCGCGGAGGGACTTAAAATGGGGAAGCTTTTAGCCGCGATCTGGCTAACAGGATTGTGTTTTTCAGCACACGCCGCCGATAACCGTTGCGCTGTCCCTCCGTACGGCATGGCGGTTTCGGACTTCAAAAGGTACACGGAAACATTAGGTACTGTGTTTCCTGCAGCCCGATTTTTGCCGCCGCTATGCAACGCCAAATACGGAGACCTTGACCGCACGGGCCTCTACAATTTGGGTTTTACTGACAAGGATATTGATTCGAAGAGCATGAGCGAGCTCATTGTTCAGGAAATCAGAGCGTTGAAAAACTTCGCGGACAAGTGCTGCGGACAATGAGTCGATGCGCTAAATAGAAATCAGTGCGGGAGGCGCTTATCACTATTAAAGCCAGCTCTATTGCAGCTTCCGACCAGATTGAGTCTG
>Ga0335078_10001881_pt1 | contig 31791 bp, 18 predicted proteins | sample Lox_Sample_32_FD_206711 | JGI IMG/M metagenome (GOLD analysis project Ga0335078, IMG submission 206711) | Soil microbial communities from Loxahatchee National Wildlife Refuge, Florida, United States - Lox_Sample_3.2 | ecosystem: Environmental > Terrestrial > Soil > Wetlands | place: USA... | reverse complement strand
CAGGAAAGACCACGCTCGTGATCCGGCACCACGGCTTGTTCGGCTATGCGCTGCCGTTCTCGCCGCTGCGCCTCGGGGCGCGCAGTTCGGAACTGAAGATCGTGGCACAGCAGTGGACGGACAATCACCAGCGATTGGCGCTCACCGTATCAGGCCGCCCCGGCAGGCAGTACCAGATGGAACTGGTCAACGGCGACCTATTGGAGAGCGTCGAGGGCGCCACGCGCGAGGGCGCACGCGGCTTGCTGGTGCAAATGCCCAGTGCGTCTCCGGACGAATACGTGAACCACCGAATCGCGTTCATACTGCGCTAGATCCTCCGTCGGCTGCGACGCGGAAATCCTCCTGGTCCGCGGCGAGCGGGTTGTGCCAGCCTCCGGGAGGCGCGACCTGATCGGCGGCGCTGGGTCCCCAGGTGCCTTTCTCGTATTCCTGGACCGGAGTCCCGGCCTTCAACACCGGATCGACAATGCGCCAGGCCTCTTCCACGTAATCCTCGCGGGCGAATAGGGTGGTGTCTCCGGCCATGGCGTCGCCCAATACGCGCTCGTATGCTTCCATCTCTTCCGGGCGTGGACGGCGGCTGGCCACCATTTCCACCATTTCGCCTTTCATCTCGTCGCCCGGAGACATGACCGTAGTGCCAACGGCGATGGTCATCTCGGGGCTGATGCGGAACCGCAGATGGTTCCGTAAGAGGCTACACTCCTCAATGACCGTGGGAGGCTTTCGAAAATGGCCGAGGACCTCCGTGCAGGTGACCGGCATGTTCTTTCCTGCGCGGATGTAGAACGGCACGTTTTTCCAACGCCAGGAATCGACCTCCAGGCGTAGGGCGGCAAACGTTTCGACATTGGAATCCGGCGCGACCCCCTTTTCCTGGCGATAGCCGCGAAACTGCCCGCGCACCAGGTTGCCCGGCTCGATTGGCGGAATCGCTTTCAGGACCTTTACCTTCTCGTCACGAAGGCTTTCACTGTCGTTGCGCACCGGAGGCTCCATGGCGAGGTTGCTCATGACCTGGAAGAGGTGGTTTTGAATCACGTCGCGAATGGTGCCGGTCTGGTCGTAGAAAGCGCCACGCCCCTGCACGCCGAAATCTTCCGCCATGGTGATTTGCACGCTCTCGATGTAGTTCCGGTTCCAGAACGGCTCCATGAAGGCGTTGGCAAACCGGAAGACCACCACGTTGGCCACCGGTTGCTTGCCAAGGTAATGATCGATGCGAAAGACCTGCGATTCGGGGAAGAACTGATGCAGGGTCCGGTTCAGCGCGCGCGCCGAGGCCAGGTCGTGGCCGAAGGGTTTCTCGAGAATCACACGCGCGTTTTGGGCGCAACCTGACTTGGCCAACTGTTCCACCACGACGCCAAACAGGAGGGGGGGGATGGCCAGGTAATGCGAGGGCCGTTGGGCGCCGTCGAGTTCCTTGCGCAGCGCCTGAAAAGTGGCGGGATCCTGATAGTCGCCATCCACATAACGCAGCAGGCCGCTGAGTTTGGCGAAAGCTACGGGATCGAGTCCACCGTGGTTCTGCAGGCTGTCCCGCGCGCGCGCCCGAAGCTGTTCGAGGTTCCAACCCGCTTTGGCCACGCCGATCACCGGCGCGTTCAGGTGGCCCCGTTTCAGCATGGATTGCAGCGCCGGGAAGATTTTCTTGTAAGCCAGATCGCCCGTGGCGCCGAAGAAGACCAGGGCATCAGAATGAGAATCTTTCAACTCCAATCTCCTTTCCCGGTCACTTCCCGGCAGCCTTTTCCAGGTGCCCGCCGAAACCGTAACGCATGGCCGATAGCAGCTTGTCCTGATAATCCGCTTCGCCACGGGACGTGAAGCGCTGGTAGAGCGCGGTGGAAAGTACAGGCGCCGGCACGGCTTCATCGATGGCCGCCTTGATGGTCCACCGGCCCTCGCCGGAGTCCGAGACACGGCCGGCGAACTGGGCAAGATCGGGGTCCTTCACCAAAGCGGCCGCCGTCAGGTCCAGCAGCCAGGAGGCGATCACGCTGCCGCGCCGCCATACTTCAGCGATGTCTCGGAGATTCAGGTCGTACTGGTAGTTCTCGGGGTGGCGCAGCGGCGTCGTCTCCGCGTCAATGCCGTGGTGGTCTTTGCCCACGTTGGCGTCGCGCAGGATTCCGAGTCCCTCGGCGTAGGCGGCCATCACACCGTACTCGATGCCATTGTGGACCATCTTCACGAAGTGGCCGGCGCCGTTAGCGCCGCAATGTAGATAGCCTTGCTCCGCGGTGCCGTCCAGGTTATCGCGCCCTGGCGTGCGCGGTATGTTGCCCGGTCCCGGAGCGAGCGTAGAGAAGATCGGATCGAGATGCTTGACCACGTCCGTCTCACCTCCGATCATCATGCAGTAGCCGCGTTCCAGGCCCCAGACGCCGCCGCTGGTTCCCACATCCACGTAATGGATGCGCTTGGTGGCGAGATTCTTGGCGCGCCGGATGTCATCCACGTAATAGGAATTGCCTCCGTCGATAAGGATGTCTTGCGCTTCCAGGTAGGGCATCAGATCGGCGATCGTCTGGTCCACCGCGGCCGCCGGGACCATCAGCCATACCGCCCGCGGCTTTTCCAGTTTGGCCACGAAATCACGCAGGGAAGAGCTGCCCGTGGCCTTTTCCCGGGTCAACTCCTCCACCGCCGCCGGCGACATATCGAAGACCACCGCGCGGTGGCCGGCCTTCAGCAGGCGCCGCACCATGTTGGCGCCCATTCTACCCAGACCGATCATTCCCAGTTGCATCATTTACTCCTTGAGTTTGCGGTATCGGCGTATCAGATTGTTGGTCGAACTATCGTGGTTCAGCGCGGGATCTGTCCGGCTCTCGAGTTCCGGGATGATGCGCTGCGCCAGCACCTTGCCCAGCTCCACACCCCACTGGTCAAACGAATTGATCCGCCAGACGACGCCCTGCGTGAACACGGCGTGCTCGTACAGAGCGACCAGCTTGCCGAGAGTCTCGGGCGTGAGCTCGCCGGCCAGGATGGTGTTCGACGGCCGGTTGCCTTGGAAGACGCGGTGGGGCACCAGCCAATCCGGCGTGCCTTCAGCCTTGACCTGCTCGGGCGTCTTGCCGAACGCCAGGGCCTCGGTTTGCGCGAAGACGTTAGCCATCAGCATGTCATGATGGCGGCCCAGCGGGTTGAGCGGGTGGACAAACGCGATGAAGTCGCACGGGATCAGCCGCGTGCCCTGGTGGATCAACTGGTAAAAAGAGTGCTGGCCGTTGGTGCCCGGCTCCCCCCAATAAATCGGGCCCGTCGGCTCGCTGACCTCGTGGCCTTCGAGGGTGACGTGCTTGCCGTTGCTCTCCATGGTCAACTGTTGCAGATAGGCCGGAAATCGCTTCAAGTATTGCTCATAGGGCAGCACCGCCACCGTCTGCGCGCCGAAGAAGTCGTTGTACCAGACTCCCAGCAGGCCCATCAGCACCGGCAGATTGCCGCGGAACGGAGCGGTGCGGAAATGCTCGTCCATCTGGTGGAAGCCATCCAGCATGGCGCGGAAATTGTCCGGACCGATGGCCAGCATGGTTGATAGACCGATCGCCGAATCCATGGAGTAACGTCCGCCGACCCAATCCCAGAAACCGAACATGTTGGTGGTATCGATGCCGAACTTGCCCACTTCCCCGACGTTGGTCGAGACTGCCACGAAGTGACGCGCCACGGATCGTTCGTCGCCGCCCAGGCCGGCCAGCGACCAGGCGCGCGCCGAGTGGGCGTTGGTCATGGTTTCGAGAGTGGTGAACGTTTTCGAAGATACGATGAAAAGCGTTTCCGCCGCATCGAGATCGTGAACGGCTTCCGCAAAGTCGGTGCCATCGATATTGGAAATGAAACGGAATGTCAGGGCGCGGTCGCTCGAATGCTTCAGCGCTTCGTAGGCCATCACCGGGCCGAGATCCGAGCCGCCGATGCCGATGTTGACGATATTGCGAATGCGCTTGCCGGTGGCGCCTTTCCATTCCCCGCCGCGGACGCGGTTGCAGAAATCGCCCATCTTATCGAGCACGGCGTGGACCTGCGGCACGACATCCTGGCCGTCCACGAGAATCGATGTTCCCTTGGGCGCGCGCAAGGCCACATGCAGGACCGCACGCTTTTCCGTGACGTTGATCTTCTCCCCGCGAAACATGGCGTCAATACGCGCCCGCAAGCCCGATGCCTCGGCCAGTTGCACGAGGAGATCCACGGTCTCGGCGGTGATGCGGTTCTTCGAGTAATCGAGGAAAATGCCCGCGGCTTCCGCTGTCATGCGCTCGCCGCGATGCGGGTCGCCGGCGAAGAGGTCCCGCAGATGGTGTTCGCGGACCTTCTCGTAATGGGCTTGCAGAGCCTTCCAGGCGTCGCGGCTCTGGGTTGTAACATCGGTGACTGCGCCTGTTGCCATGCTTTTGATCCCTCCGGAGGTCTTCACTATTGGATGTTATCACCGCCATTTTGTCTTCAGGTCCGCCGATTGTTATCAATCGCACCGATTGGAGAGCTGCGGCGTGGCATAGTGTGATTGTGAAAGTTGTACGCATTACCGATTCGAATCCAGGGCCACACCTGGTGGAAGGCAGGGCGGCCCGACCGCAGCCGGCGCGCGGCGAGCTGCTGATCCGTGTCTGCGCGGCTGGTGTGACGCCCACGGAGCTATCGTGGTACCCGACCACACATACCAAGACGGGTGAGAAACGCGACGGCGCGGTGCCGGGGCATGAGTTCTCCGGCGTGGTGGCCGCGGCCGGCGAGGATGCTGACGGCTTTCAGATCGGGCAAGCCGTGTTCGGCATGAACAACTGGTTTGCCGATGGAGCGACGGCCGAATACTGTATAGCGCCGTCCCTGGCTGTAGCTCCCAAACCGCAGGGATTGACGCACGTGGAAGCCGCATCCGTGCCGATCGGTGCGCTGACTGCCTGGCAGGGGATCTTCGATCGCGCAAAACTCGAACCCGGCGAACGCGTGCTGGTGCACGGCGGAGCCGGCGCCGTGGGAATGTTCGCCGTGCAACTCGCGCGGTTCTATGGCGCCCACGTGATTACTACCGTGTCCGCGCGGAACGCCGCCTTCGCCGCGGATTTGGGCGCTGAGCAGGTTATCGACTATCGGACATCGCGCTTTGAAGATCGCGTGCGGGACATGGACGTAGTCTTTGACACCGTGGGCGGCGAGAGCCTGGCGCGCTCATGGGGCGTCCTCAAGCCGGGCGGCCGGATGGTGACGATCGCCGCCGGCAGCGAGGGAACCACGGACGGCCGCGTCAAAGAGGCATTTTTCATAGTCGAGCCGAATCGCAAACAACTGGCAGAGATTGCGGCCATGCTGGAGGCGGGGCGTCTCCGCGCCGTGGTGGATACCGTGGTGCCGCTGTCGCGAGCGCCGGATGCCTATGCGGGCAAAGTGGAGAGGCAGGGCCGCGGAAAGATGGTGGTCGCGGTGGAGGATGTGAGTTACTGAGATCCGCCGCCCGTGCCGGTTTCCTGATTGGCCATGCCGCCCGTGGGCGTGAGCAGTCCGCCATCGGCCACGATAGCCGCACCGGTGATATAGGAGGCCAGATCGCTTGCGAGGAAGGCGATCACTTGCGCGATCTCCTCGGGCCGTCCCATGCGCCCGAACATGGAGAGCTTGTGACAGGCGTTGAGCACCGATTCCGGATTAGCGTCCAGCGAGGCGGCCCAGCGCACCAGGGGCGTATCAATGGCCCCCGGACACACGCAGTTCACGCGAATATTGCGCGCGGCGAAATCGACGGCCATCGACCGCGCCAGGCCCAGCAGCGCGTGTTTGCTCGTGACGTACGCCATGGAGTTGCGCTGCGCAGTCATGGATTGCACCGACCCGACGATCACGATTGACCCGCCGCCGCGCCGGATGATGTGGGGGATCGCGAACCTGGAGGTCAGAAAGGCGCTGCGCAGGTTGGCATTCATGACTTCGTCCCATCCGCCTTCGGAGGTTGTGACGGCTGTGCCGTAACGCTGGATACCGGCGGCGTTCACCAGCACATCGATGCCGCCCATGTGGGCGGCCGCCTGCTCCACGGCCGTTTCCACCTGCGCGGTGACGGCGAGATCGACGGGGAAAAACGCCGCCGCGAATCCGGCAGCGAGCAATGCTGTTGCCGTTTCCTCTCCGCGCCGCTCGTCTCGATCGAAGATCGCGACCGTCGCATGGCGCACGGCGAATTCGCGCGCGGTGGCCTGCCCGATGCCGGAGGCGCCACCTGTAACCACGATTGCTTTGCCGGTGAAGTCCATGTCAGACCACCAGTGTAGCTGGCCAGCGGAGCGCATAAAATCTGAACGAACAAACCCATTTTCGTGAGTGTGGCGACCCGTCCAGTGCCGTGATATCCGATACAGTAGTCTGTTATGATTCGCCGCTTTCCGCTGTTTGGTCTGCTCCTGGTCGCACCGCTCTGCGCCGCGCTCAACCACGTGATCCACATTGACACCGGACTTGTGGAGGGCACGCCTGGCCGGACGCCCGGCATCACGGTGTTCAAGGGCATCCCTTACGCTGCGCCGCCGGTGGGCGAACTGCGCTGGCGGGCGCCGCAGCCTCCGGCCAAATGGCGCGGCGTGCGGCATGCCGACCATTTCTCCGCAGGCTGTCCCCAACGGCGCTCAGGGCCGTTCGGACCCTGGAGCGCCGAGTTCATATCGAAGGCCGGCATGGAAGGCGGTGCTAGCGAAGACTGCCTCTACCTTAACGTGTGGACGGGCGCGAAAGCCGCGCGCGAGAAGCGGCCGGTATTCGTCTGGATCCACGGCGGCGGTTTCACCAGCGGGTCGGGGGACGTGCCGGTTTATGACGGCGATGGACTGGCGGCCAAGGGCCTGGTCATGGTGACGATCAATTACCGGCTCGGCGTGCTCGGCTTTCTGGCTCATCCCGAGTTGACGAAGGAGTCCGCGGACCACGCTTCGGGAAACTACGCGATGCTGGATGCGATCGCGGCGCTGCGTTGGGTCCGCCGGAATATCGCGGCGTTTGGCGGCGACCCGCGGAACGTCACCATCGCCGGGCAATCCGCGGGCGCCTTCATGGTGAATTATCTGGTAACGTCACCGTTGGCGAAGGGCCTTTTCGAGCGGGCGATCGCGGAAAGCGGGGGCGCCTTCATGAAGACCGCCACCCTGGAGGAAGCGCAGGAGCAGGGCCTCGAATACGCGCAGTCAGTCCACGCCGCGACGCTCGCCGAATTGCGGGCCAAGCCCGCGGGGGCGCTCACGGCTGCGGTGCACGGTATGGAATTCGGCCCCATCGTGGATGGCTATGTTGTCCCCGCGCAAGTGCGCACGATCTTCGCCCAAGGCCGGCAGAACGATGTGCCTGTGCTGACGGGCTGGAATGTGGACGACGGGGTGATGTTCGGGCCTCCGCTCAAGGCGCAGGCATTCCGCGAGCAGGCGCACAAACGCTACGGCGATTTGGCGGACGCGTTTCTGAGGGCTTTCCCGGCTGATGACGATGCAGCCGCGGCTGCTTCCGAGCGGGCCGCAGGGCGCGACCAGATGTTCGGTTGGGAGGGCCGCACCTGGGGCAACTGGCAGAGCAAAACCGGCAAGTCCAAGATCTTCCTTTATTACTTCAATCGCGTCGCGCCTGGCACTCCGCAACAGACCCGCTTTGGGGCGTTTCACTCCGGCGAGATCGCTTACGCGCTCAACACGCTGGCGGAATGGGACCGGCCCTGGGAACAGGCGGATCGTAAGCTGGCGCAGGTGATGTCCGGCTATTGGGTGAACTTCGCGCGTCATGGCGACCCGAATGGGGCAGGGCTGCCCGTATGGGCGGCTTATACGGCGAGAGATGAGCGATCCATGCTTCTGGGCGAAAAGGTGGAGGCTATCGCGACTCCGGATAAGGCTAGGTTGGATTTCTTCGACTTATATAACTCACGTGGGCCGGCTTTCTTCGTTTTCGAAGACGGCTTGGGGAATAATCCGCCCGAGAAAGAGGCGGAAATTGCCAAACAGATCGGCTTCGCAGGGATTTCGTTCGACGGCGCCAAGCTCGTCCCGGAACGCATCAAAGCCACGGAAAGCCATGGGCTGAAGTTCTTCTTCTTGTATCTGGCGGCCGATGTCAGCGGGCCGGAGCCGGTCTATGAGCCGGGGTTTGACGAAGTCATTCGTCAATTGAAGGGACGCAACACGGTCATCTGGCTGATCATTCGCGGCCAGGGTCCAGGCGCGGAGGCGCGCGCCGTGGAAGCAGCGCAGCATACGGCGGACCTGGCGGCGAAAGAAGGCCTGCGCGTGGCGCTGTATCCGCATTACGGCCTATATGTCGCACGCCTGGAGGACGCGCTGCGCATTGCCGGCCAAGCGAAGCGGCCGAACTTAGGCGTGACGTTTAATCTGTGTCACGAACTCAGGTCCGGCGGCGGCCCCGATTTCCGGCCGTTGCTGGAACGCGCCATGCCGATGCTATACGCGGTGAGCATCAACGGAGCCGACAAAAACGGCCAGGATTGGGACCGTTTGATCCAGCCGCTCGACCGCGGAGACTTTGACGTGAAGGGCCTTCTTGAAACCTTGGTGGAGCTTGGATATCACGGCCCGATTGGCCTTCAGTGCTACGAGATTAAAGGCGATGTGATAGAGAATCTCCAGCACTCCATGCAGGCGTGGCGGACGATGCAATCGGAGATACAGTAAGTCGAGTTAGAAACTCAGCAGCACATGCCAGATATACAGATAGGCCAGTCCCTCGATATCATTCCAAACCCTACGGAATACGTCCACATCGCCGCAGACGGGCGGCAGTTCCGCAAGCTTCTGGTCGAACGGGAAGCAGACTCCGGGCCGCGCCGCTCGATCGGTGATCCACTCTGGCAGGCCGGCGGTCGCCACGCACGGATGTGAAACCGCCGGCTGGGCCGAAGGTGCGGAAGGCGAGCGGTAGACGCCGTACTCTGCTGCAGCGTCCGTCATGGCCTTCAGGTTCTCGATGCTGGCATCGTTTTGTATGATGGCGCTCGCGTCCATGATATAACCGCCTTCGGCGCCCAATGTTTCAATCAGCCTTCTGGCATGCGCCCGCACCTCTTCGGGTTTGCCAAACGCCAGGAGCGCATTCGGCAGACCGCCGCTCAGGCAGAACTTACGGCCAAGGACGCTATGCGCGCGGACCGGATCGGTGCGGTCAATATGAAAGATGATGCTGCCGGCGGGAAGCTCGGCAAAGCGCTCCAAGTGAGCATCCCACTTCCCTTCGGCATAGAACAGAACCTGGTTTCCCTGCGCCCAGAGAGCCTCCACTATGGGCTTCAGCGTCGGCCAGTAGATGGTCTCGAAATGCCGGCGAGAAATGAAAGGCACCGAACCGCGATGCATCCAGATGGGGATAGGAATCCGGCCTTCTGGATCGGCGCCCATAAGTGCGATATAGCCAAGATGCGGCATCAGGGCCTGACAGGCTTGCAGTACCTTCTCAGGTACCTCCATCAAGTCGAAGGCCAGCGCTACATATCCGCGGAGCTTGTCGCCTAAGATATCCAGCGGCGCCTTTAACATGCCGCAAATGGCCGAAGGTGTGCCGCACTCGCGCCGCATGCGTTCGATCTGCGGGCCAAAAGCGTGGAAATAATCCAGCATGGCCATGCCGCCCTTCACGAACGATAGGTTATTGCGATAGGTCACTGGCTGGCCCTTGGTGCTAACCTCTCCAGTAACTCGCGGCAGCCAGATTTCGTAAAGAAAGCGCGTGGGATCGGCGATCAACTCGTCGTATTCTTCGCGCTTCATGAATGCGTGGGATTCCGATGGCTCGCGATATTGAAACGCCACCTCCGGCGCGACATCAATTCCCGGCACGCCGTAATAGCGCAGCCCGATCGCCTGGGTCAAGCCGGTCCAGACGTAGACCATGTTAGGCACAGCGGCGTCCCATTCGAAATCGCAGCAACAACGAATCACCGCCTCGAATGCTTTGTGATAATCGTGCGTTACTTCCTGGCAGGTAAGTCCGGCGTGTTTGGCCGTAACTTCGGCGGCCAGAGGGCGCACGGGCACACGATCCGGTTGGCCCGTGCGCATAGCAGTTATGTAGCGCATCAGCCGCTGCTGGTAACGCGCCTCAATGTCCGGGTTCATCTCGCTTGCCACGGGCGCCTATTCTCCTGCGAATCTCGTACGGACCGCGTACAGCGAGGTCCGCGCGGCGATGAAGAGCGTGTGTCGGCCGGGTCCGCCGAACACTACCTGCAGGGGACGCTCGGGCACTTCGATCGTATCGATCTGTTTTCCGGAGGAGTTGTACACATAGATCTGGCCGGCCGCGATGTAGACATTGCCCTGACTGTCCACGGTGACGCCCTCGCCGCCCTGCTCAGCGAAGAGTTTCAGATCGGACAGACCACCATCGGAGCAGACCCTGGCAGACCAGGTTCGCATCTCGGCCTCGGAGGTAAGATAGAACGGCTTTCCTGGGATCGCGGGCGACAGCCCGAAGCTGCGCAGCAGGTCGGCGCTCTTCACTCCCCAACTTACTGCCCCAGTGACAAAGTCCTGACCAGCGGAAAGGAATGTAGCGCCATCGGGCGAAAGATACTGATAGAGTCTCGGCGCGGGTTCTCCGGTCTTTGGATCTACGCGTAAGCGCCAGTCGCCCACGGCAAGCACGGGAGTCATGCCGGGACGCGGCTCGGCAGACACGGGCTTCAGCAGTGTAATCTCGTCACCGGGTGAGCCGGGCTTGAACGTGTAGACCGTACCATCGCCGTTCGATGAAGTTACGATAAGGTCGCCCGATTTATCGCAGGCCAGGTTGACCGGGTCGAGCGGATTATCACGGACGGTGGTTACTTGATACGCGGTAGCCGACCAGCGATAGATGCGCTGCCAGTGCGCATCCACGAAGTAGAAATCGCCGTTGGGAGCCGCGACGCCGCCCGAGATGTTGAAAAATCCGCCCGCCAGTTTCTCGACCTTCGCGCGAGCGGCCAGCACGGGAGATATGTGTCTGGGCCGGGCCGCGGGCGGATTACCAGAAACCGTGAGCCACGCAAATTCGCGCTGCCGTATCTCCACGTTGTGCGTCTGATCGTAGACAGCGTTGTCGAACGATACCTTGCTATTGCTATAGCAGTGCACGTTCCGAAAGCGAATGTTTCTCGAGTTGGATATCTTGATGGCCCAGGGAAACGGCTGGAAGCTTGAGATAACGCGATAAATATGGAAGTTCGCCAGAGTGATGTTACTGGAACCGTCGATTTCGAGCGGCAGCGCGAATCCACCCTCCCCGCGCTCCTCTTCAGTTTGCAGCGCGTAGATCTGCCAGTTCGAGACGTTGCGTAACTGGACTTCGTGGCGGACATGGTGCTCGCTCGACATCTGGTAGACACGCCCCGAGGTGGAAGTGTCGGAGACCAACATGCCCGCCTGGGCAAACGTGTTGGGCGTCCAGATGTCCATGAATGTCCCGCCTCCGCCATCGGTCACCCACAGGCTTGGATACTGGCCATCCCAGCGGCGCAGCAGATCGGGATCGGCAGTGTGATTGTTGTTGTAAGGATTCACGCGGCTGCCGTCAGCGTTGTTCGTGCCGTGTCCGCCCAGAAAGCGGACATCGTTGATCATCGAATCCGCGCCCGCCATCCACTTTGCCGCCACAGCCCGCGGATTGATGCCGTTCGTGTAGAGGCCGATGCCAATGATGATGTTGTGGCCTCCGCGCGGCGCTTCGATCATTGGCTTCGGCGAGCCGACGCCTTGAAATGCCGGCGTGCGGTCAAGCAGGTCGATCTGCGTAGTGCTGGGATGCAGCCCAATGAGGACGGTGTCCGGCCTCAGCGTGATGGTGTCCGACACGACATATCGTCCCGACGGCAGGTAGATAGCGCGATGCTGCGCGATGGCTTGGCGGATAGCGGCGGTATCGTCCGCAGCTCCGTCGCCCTTGGCGCCCAGAGCGCGAATGTTGACCCAGGTGTCGCGCGGCGGAAGGTCGGGGACGTCCGATTTCACCGGCTCGGGCATTGCCTGCAACGCGGCGGCTTCGAAAATGTCCTGTATGTGCGGCGCGGCTGCGACGCCGGAATAGTGCAGACCGTGCGAGAAAGTGTCGACCGCGTAGATGTCTCCCGGGCCGGTCACCTTCCTGCCGCTCTCGCGGAACAGCGCAAACACGGGGACGCGGCGGCAGGCTACGGTTTCCATGTTGATCTCGGTCCGCCGGTTGTTTTCGAGACTGAAGATGACGGCCGGTCCGGAGATATCTTCCATGCGCGCATCTTTCACCCAGAGCTCATCGGGGAAGCCGGCATCAATGTCAACGGCTGTGGGAACATCTTTGAACCGCGGGCGGATGAGCGTGAGACCGGCCGCACGCTCGCGAATGGCGGCCTCGCGTTGGCCGTCGAAGCTTGTGTCCACCAGCGTGAATTGCCAGCCCGGCGACGGCGTGTCGGTCCAGATCGCGTAACGGCCGCCGTGGAAATGCACGTCCTCGACTACATTGCCCCCCTCGTGGATGCCGGCCAGACCGGAACCGATGCGCATGTCCATGTGAGCGAGAAAGCAGTGCTGGGCATAATGCGCACGCACGCCAACCGCGCCTGGGTTGCCGTCGCCGATGTCGATATCGATATTGCTCATGGCCGAATAGAACGTACCGGGATTGGCATCGTGCGGGGGCGAGTTCGGGCTGCCGCCGAATCGGCCGAAGCCGGGCCTCGCACCGGCGAAGAAGATCATGTAGCGCTCGTGGTCGCGGTCCTGGTAGCCCGGCGTGTTCGGCGCCAGAACGAATGTGGGCCGCACGGCGCCGTATCCAATCAAGCGAATACTGGGCCAGATGTAGATCGTTTTGGTCAAGCGATAACGGCCCTCGGGAACGAAGACAATGCCCTCGCGCGTGGTTTCCTGCACTCGATTGATGGCCTGTTGGATGGCATCCGAGTCGTCGGCGACCCCGTTGCCATGGACCGGGAAGTTGTCCCGCGTCAGATACATCGCCTTTGGGTCATTCAGGCGGACGGTGTAGTACGACGCGGCGCACAGCGGCGCAGCCAAACCAAGCGTAAGAAAGACGAGGACATTCCGCATGCCATGTTTCTCCGGTGATACCGTTCACAGGCGATGGTAACGCGGCGATGGCGATGGCGGTGGGCCGGTGGGGGCGGCGAGCCACGCGAGGTTCAGTTGCGGGTGAAGGCTGGCACGCCGAAGCATCCCATCCGCGGCAAGCACACAGATGTTAACAAAATCAGGTAAACTTCTGTTGAATTGCAGGATGACCGCATGTAGACTGCTTCATGGAGAAGCAACCTCTGCGCGACGGTCCGTTGCCAGGCTCATAGTAAAACCGAGCGACGAGAGGTTGTCTCTTGCCGAACACTGGGTAACAACACAAGAAAACTCAGAGAGGAGAAGTGTATGCGACTTCGAACGGCTCACTTTGCGGCTTTCGGAGCTGCGATCCTGATGCTGATACCGGCGATCACCGCGGCATCAACGTTTTCCAGCCTGTGACAACTACGGGCAAGACTGGAGGATCACTTTGGGGGCCTCTGGCGGCACTTTCCCGGGCACACTCATCGTTTCGGGCTGCCGCGATTGTAACGCCTCGCTCGGCTGTGGCGGATCCTTACCTCTGGATGGAACAGTCGTATTCACCACGGCGAACAACAGGATTTGGTCGGTGACTGCGTATAGCCCTCCGAACTCCACGAGTTGTGTCAGCACGCACTGGTCTGGTGCTCAAGTTGGGAGTGCGACCTTGGTTTCCGGCAATGTATCCAACAATTTCGGTCCCTTTAGCACGTTCACACTCACCTTGGCTTCGGCGTGCGGAGCCGCGAAGTCGCTAACGGACCCGGCTACACACCCCGGCGTAGCGCTCTGGCAGCCATCACAGTAATACAGTTCACGGCAGGCGGTGTCCAGATCCCGGCGCCGCCTGTCTAGCTCGATGCCCATGTGGAAGCCACGTCAGTCACTTCTGTCGCTCTGGAGCCTCGCAGCGATGACTTCGCTGCCGGCCCAAGCGCCTGCGCTTCGCGTTCCATCGGTCCATAGTCATAGCCGGAAAGCCGTAGACATATTGCAGCGTGCGCAACGGGCTGCGGGCGGGGTAGAGCGTCTAACTGCCATTCACGATATCACCCGCCACATGAACATGCTGGAGAGTATGACGGGATCGAAAGCTTCCGAAACCGTGGAGGTCATACTCCCACGCACAATCCGGCTGACTGAGAGGTCGGGCGAAGTTGAGATGATCGCTTTCTTCGATGGCATCGGCGGCTGGATCAAGTCTCCTTGGGGCGCGGATAACTTGCTCCCATCCTGGCAGCGGGACGCCGCACAACAGGAGCTGATGCGGCAGTTAGAGCGGTTATTGCTTAGTGACCACGACAAACAGACAACGGTCGAATATGTGAAATCCGAAGAGGTCTCAGGCAGGCGAGCCGACGTGCTGGAGATCCCCTCGCCCACCGGCGGAAAGCTGCGTTTGACTACGGATTCAACTTCCGGCGATGTGCTCACCCTGGAATGTCCGCGCATTGGTCCGCGAGGAATTGTGGCCACTGTAACCGATTTCTACGGCGATTACCGGCGAACGCCCAACGGTCTGCGTGTGCCATTTAAGATCCAGGGCATCTCAGACGGCCGTCCGTATATGCAAACCGTGATCACTGAGGTCGAATACAACCAGGGACTGCGGGCCAATGTTCTGAGCGGGCAGGGTGCGCTGGGCATAGAGTGAAGGTTCTGGCGGTTCGGGCAGTGACTTTTGAAGGTGGCGTGGCTACCTGCCCCTTTCTGTAATTCCAAAAGGGACACATCCCGCTTCACGGCCTCCCGGTCTCGCCGGAGTCGCATAACAGCCTGAGGGAAGTCGGAGGCACCGCTTACTTACGTGCGCGGCTCAGGGGGTTCAGCAAGTTACAGGGTCGCGACCGTGAGCAAGCGGATTTTGCCACGGGCTGCTATTTGACTCCACCGGTACCGTCTGCCGACCTCAGAACATGGCCTTCAGCGAGAACTGGATCTGTCGCGAGTTACCCGCCGTCCGGCTGATGACTCCGAAGCCCGATCCGGTGAGAATATTGGACGGCAGCCCGAAGTTGACGATGTTGAATAAGTTGAAGAATTCGGCCCGGAACTGCAAGTTCACGGACTTCTTTGACCGGCCGGCCTCCCAGGCCGTGTCTTTGATGAGCGCGAAATCGAAGTTATGGAAAGCCGGGCCCCGAAACGTGTTGCGGCCCAGGGAACCAAAGACACCGCTGTTGGGACCCGTCCCTCCGGGGACGTTCACCGGTATGGAAAAATACGAAGCGTTGGCCGCGCCCAAGCCGAAGTAATCTTCCCGAACCGTACGGCTGGTGGACAGCACCGGGACGCCGGTCTGATCCGGCCGATCCGTCCCGAGCGATCCCGCTCCGGTCTGCTGCACGCCCGAGTACACCGTGAAGGGCAATCCGCTCGTCATGGTCGAGATGCTGAGCAGTTGCCAACCGCCGGTCAGTTTCCGGGGGAGCAATCCGAGCCCCGGCGCGCGCTCCACATGCAGTTCCTGTACCACCGTCGCGGTGAAGGCCAACTCCACATCGAAGTTGGACGGGCCTTTGTCCGCGCTTGTATCGAACGGATTCTGCGGCCACGCGAGCGCCGTGGCTCCGGACGTGCTGCCCACTCCGGGCCCGAGCGCACTGCTGGTGTCATCGAGCGACTTGGACCACGTAAAGTTCACCTGAATCTGGGGACCACCGTTGGCGACCGACCCCGCCGCCGAAGTCTGCAGCGCGTGATAGGTGGAGTGCGAGCGGTTGGTGATGAGCATGTCCGTGCCGAAACCGCCCGTGATCTGCCCGGCGGAGTTGAACTGCGTGTAACGCGCAAAGGCGGCGGTCGCGCCGGGGAAGGCGTTCGGATAGTCGATTGCGGGCAGGTACATGCCCGACGTGCCGACGTAACCCGCGCTGAGGCTCAACCCGTGCACCGCGCGTTCCGCGCTCAACGTCCAGGTCCCCAGATACGCATTCCGGAAGTCCCGCGAGATTCCAGCCGCATTCAACGGGCTGATCAAGTGGCTTGGCGAGAGCGCGGCCAACGCCTGGTCGAAGCGGGTCACGTCCCACACCGTGTTGGGGGGCACGGCCTTCGAGTTGCCGGACGCCAGAATGTTGACTCCGTCCAGCGTAAAGACACCGGGAAGATCCGCGGGAGTGATCACCGTCCCGATCGGCAGCGGTGCGAAGGGAGCCGCCGTGATGCGCGGGTAATCGACATAGGGCGCCGCGCCCGTGAGCAGGTTGCCCTGCCAGATATTGGGCGGAATGGTCGTGAGCGCGCCGCCCGCCCGGATCCAAAGATCTTTCGCTGCTTGCCAGCTTATCCGGACGCGCGGTCCCCAGTTGTTCCCGAGCCAGCGATACCGCGGTTCGGGATTAATCAGGTAGAGCTGCTCCGGCCCGGACGGTCCATTGAGGAACTCCATTCCCGCTGTCCGCCGCGCACGCTCCGCGATGGGTGAGTACAGCTCGAACCGCAAGCCGTAATCCAGCACCAGCCGCGGCGAGATCTTCCACGTGTCTTGCGCGTAGAGGTTCAGGTCGTAGCGCGAAATGGCCGCGACGCCGATCTGGTCGCCTTGCGGGAACTGCGGAGGAGCCACCGCCACTGTATAGGAGAATGCGCTGCCGAGCAGGAACGCGCTCAGCGTATCGGGCAACTGCTGTCCGACCGCGATATTGTGGCCCCCGCCCGCGGACAAGATCGGGCTGGTGGCGAATGCCGCTCCGCCGCCGAAGACATACTGGCCATTGGGAGCGATCCCGAAGTACGTCGTATCGCGGTTGGCCCGGAACTCCCCGCCAAACTTGAACGAGTGCTGCCCGCGCATCCAGGAAAAGCTCTGCCGTCCCACGAACAAATTGCCGAACGATGCGGTGACCGATCCGCCCGCCGAGTCGAACGCCTCATAGAGACCGTCCCCGAACACCACCGAGGGATCGGTATGGTCCGGGGTCGGGAAGTTGGGCGTCGTCCGGGTGACGCTCAGCGACGATTCCCGCGAGAAGGTGGGAGACGAGGTGTGCGACCACGTCACTACCCCGTTTCGCTGATGATCGACATAGCGCACTCCGAAGGCCGGATTGATGGCGGTCTGGTCCGGATTGGTGGTCGGTCCGCGCAGGTTATTAAAGGTGAATCGGGCAAACAGCTTGTCTTTGGACGACAGTTCGTGATCCAGCCGCGCCGAGAACTGGTCCGCACTGGTCCCGACCGGCGACGACGTGGCGTACGTCCGCGCCCCGAACGCCCCCGTCGGATCGTTGGGCAACGGATACCGGCTCAGGATGCTCGCCACGATGGGGTTGACGGGCACATAGAGCGTGTCTCCGGGAAACGCTGTCGTGTCGATTCCCTTGCGCTCCTCCGCTGTCGGAACTGGCAGCACCTGCGTTGTTCCCAACATCTGGCGAAACCCTTGATACTCGACGAAAAACTCTGTCTTGTCGCGCCCGTTGTATCCGGGCAGCACCACGGGACCGCCAAGCGTGAAGCCGAACTCGTTCCGGCGAAACGGCGGGATACGCTGCGGGTTTTCGGGCGTCTGGCGGTCGAAGAAGTTCCGCGCGTCCAAAGCCGAGTTGCGCAGGAACTCGAACACCGACCCGTGCAATTCGTTGGTGCCCGAGCGCGTGATGATGTTGGTGAACCCTGCCGCTCCCCGCCCGATCTCCGCCGGCATCCAACCCGATGACGACTGGATCTCTTCGACCGCATCCACGTTGAAGTTCGAAAACGCCGCACCGCCCATTTCCGGGTCGCTCGAATCGGCGCCATCCATGGCGAAGACGGCCTCCACGCCGCGCTGGCCGTTCACCGCGAACTGTTGCGTGAAGTTGGTGGTCCCGTTGGTATCCGTCATGGTGCCGGCCGCGAGCAGAAGCAACTGGCTGAAGTCCCGCTTGTTAAGCGGAATCGAGGTCACCGATTTGCTGCTGAGGGTCTCGCCGCCGCTCGACTGCGACTGGCTTTCCTGCTCGATCGCAATGGACCCATCGGCCAGCAGGGTGACTTTCGAGTTGCCCTCAATCGGAATGGTTATCGGCGCCGCCATCCGGAACAGCTGCCCTCCGAAACTCACGGTCAGCTTGTAAGATCCCGGCGCCGGCGCACTGAAATGGAAGATTCCGCTCTCCGCCGCCACGGACGAGTAACGATTGCCATTCCCCTGCAACGACAGCTCAGCTTTCGGGGCCGCCGCGCCGGAGGCATCGTGTACGGATCCGTTCCAGTCCGGAGAGGTCTGAACCTGCGCTTCGGCCGCGGCCCACGCCAGAATTCCGGCCAGGGCAATGAGCTTCACAAGTTTCATGCGGCCTGGCTCTACTCAGTCACCACAAACTCGGAGTGCAGCTTTGCCGTCGAATCCTCTCCCGCCCAGACATCGAACGTGGCCGGCTCCACTACCCACTTCCTGGTCTGCGGGCTCCAGAACTGCAGCTCCTCGTCGCCCAGTGGGAACGTGAGTGTCCGGGTCTCGTCCGGTTGTAGCGTCACCCGTTGGAAGCCTTTCAGTTCACGAACCGGGCGGGATGCCGACCCCGACCGCTGATGGATGTAGATCTGTGCCACGGCATCGCCCGCGACCGAACCCGTATTCTTGACATCTACCGCGACCTCGGTCGCCTCGCCCGCCCGAATGCTCGTCTTGCTGAGCCGCAGGTTGCTGAACTGGAACGTCGTGTAGCTCAGCCCGTAGCCGAAGGGGTAGAGCGGCTTCGACGACAGGTCCCAGTAACGGGAGGTGAACCCCGGCCGGTCCTCCGGATCGTGGGTCAGGTTGTGGTTGTAATACAGCGGCTCCTGCCCGGCGACCCTGGGCCAACTGACGGGCAGCTTTCCGCCCGGGCCGGTATCGCCGAAAAGCACGCCGGCGGCCGCGTTACCGCCTTCCGCGCCCGGATACCACGCCTCCAGGATCGCTTGCGCGTGCGCCGCTGCCCACCGGATGTCCAACGGGCGGCCGTTCTCAAGCACGACCACGAGCGGCTTGCCCGAGGACGCCGCGGCCTCCAGCATCTGCTGCTGGATGCCAGGCAGGCTCAGCGTTGCCCGCGAGGCCGATTCGCCGCTCATCCCCGTCGTCTCGCCTACCACTGCGATCACCACTTCCGCGGCCGCGGCGGCCGACTTCACCTGGGCGAGCGTATCGGCGATCTCCGCCTCCGTGGGCGGCGCTTTCGGCTTCGCGCCGCTGAACATGTCGAAAATCGACGGATACTTGCGTTGCGGCATCGGGCCGGCCACGTAAGTCACCTCTGCGCTGCTGCCGAGCCGGTTCTTGATTCCGGCGAGAATCGTCACGGGGTGGCTCTTGCCGCCGCTGCCGAACAGACCCTCCACGGTCCAGCCGCCTTCGATGTCCCGCGCCGAGTCCGCCAGCGGACCGATCACGGCAACCTTCTTGAGTCCCGCGCTGAGCGGCAGCGTATGGGCATCGTTCTTCAGCAGCACCATCGACCGCGCCGCCAGCTTGCTCTCCAACACCAGCCCTTCGGGCCGGTCGAGTGTCGCGTCGAGCTTCGACTCATCCACGTAAGGATGCTCGAATAGCCCCACCTGGTACTTGATGGCCAGAATCGGCAGCACCGCGGCATCAAGCTGCGTCTCGCTCACCTTGCCCTCATCCACCAGCTTCGCCAGGTTGTTGGTGAACGTCTGGCTGGCCATGTCCATGTCCAGACCCGCGGTGACTGCCTTGTACGCGGCGTCCGCCGGATCCCGGGCATAGCCATGCGTCACCAGGCTGCCCACGGCCAACGCGTCCGACAGGACAAACCCCTGGAAGCCCCAATCCTTGCGCAGCACATCGGTCAGCAGCCAGTGGTTGCCGCTGGCCGGGACGTCGTTCAGGTCCATATAAGCCGACATGAAGCTGCCCGCACCGGCCTGCTCCGCCGCGTGGAACGGCTTCAGATACACGTTGCGCATCAGCTCCTCGGGGACATACGACGAGTCGTAGTCGCGCCCGCCATCCGCCGCGCCGTACCCCGCGAAGTGCTTCACGCACACGACCACGGACTTGTCGCTCATGGCCGCGCCCTGGAACCCGCGCACTTGCGCCCGCGCCATGGCCGCGCCGAGATACGGGTCCTCACCCGCGCCCTCGACGATGCGGCCCCAGCGTGCGTCTCTGGCGATGTCGACCATCGGCGTGAACGTCAACTGTATTCCCGCCGCGCGCGCGTCCGCGGCGGCGAAGTGCTGCGCCTGTTGTTCCACGGCCGGATCCCACGATGACGCCATCGCCAGCGGCACGGGGAACACGGTGCGGTAGCCATGGATCACGTCGAAGCCGAAGAGAATCGGAATGTGCAGCCGCGACTTCTCGACGGCGATGTGCTGCAGCCGGTTGATCTCCTTCACGTTGGTCAGCCACAGAATCGATCCCACCCGGCCCTGCGCGATCAGCGCGTCGGGCTTGCCGGCGATGCCCGGCAACGGGATGCCGGCGGACTCATTCATTTGTCCGACTTTTTCGTCGACGGTCATCTGCTTCAGCAGGGCCTCGGCGCGCTGGCGCGCCTCCGGGCCGTATGGCGCCTGCTGGGCGTTGGCCGCCCCGTCCGCGAGCAGCACGACGGATGCACACGTGATAAACAAAGCGATCTTGCCACGGTCAAACATATTTTTCCAGCCTGGATAAAAGCACTCATTAATCTATCATCTGGTGAGGGCCAAGGCTTGAACCCGGAATTGACATTCGCCCGATGCGCGGCGTTTGATAAAGGAATGCCGACCGAAGTAAGCCGCGCCGCGATCGCCCTCGCCGCTCTGGCTTCCCTTTCTTTCGCTCAGCCGCATCAGAATTATGCGGAAATCAAACCGGCTGCCATCCCCGGCGCGCCCATGGGCTGGAATTCGTGGAACAGTTTCGCCAACCTGATTGACTCGAAAATCGCGGTCGAGCAGGCACAGGCACTGGTGGATTCCGGAATGAAGGCGGCGGGTTACCAATATGTCGTCATCGATGAAGGGTGGTGGAAAGGCGCGCGCGACGGCGCCGGGAATATTGTCGTCGATCCGCGGCAGTGGCCGGCCCTAAAGCCCGGCCAGCGCGCGGGAGACATGTCGAACCTGGCACAGTACATCCACAGCCTCGGGCTGAAGGCGGGGATCTATACGGACGCCGGGAGAAGCGGGTGCAGCTTTGCGGGCCCCGACATCGGCCCCAAATATCCTGGAACCGGCAGCGAAGGTCACTACGATCAGGATTTTCTGCAGTTCGCCAAGTGGGGCTTCGACTACGTGAAGGTCGATTGGTGCGGCGGCGCGGCTGAGAAGCGGATCGGCGCGGTGCAATATGCCGAAGTCGCGCACGCAATCGAGAAGGCCGAGAAGGCGACCGGACATGGGATTTATTTCTCGATTTGCGAATGGGGATCGCAGAAACCGTGGAACTGGGCGCCCGGAGTGGGCGGCATCGTCTCCGACATCTGGCGCACGGGAGGCGACATCGTCGCGCCGGTGGTCGAGGAGGCCAAAGACGAAGCGCATCTCAAAAGGATGGCCACGTTGAAGAACGTGCTCACCGCCTTCGACGCCGGCATTCATCCCGAAGCGCAGCACACCGGTTATTACAATGACCTCGACATGATGGTGATCGGAATGCGCGGCATGCGGGAGAATTGGGACCGCGTCCACATGGGACTTTGGGCGGTTTCGAGCGCGCCGCTGATGGTGGGAGCCGACCTCACCAGATTGCCGAAATCGAGCCTGGCCATGCTCACCAATCCGGAGGTGCTGGCCGTGCACAATGATCCGGCCGGAGTACAGGCCATCAAGGTTGCCGAGCCGGCTCCGGGACTCCAGGTTTGGGCGAAGCCGCTGGCCAAGCCGGGCGAGCGCGCGGTGGTACTGCTCAACCGGACTGCATCCCCGGCGGCTATCTCGGTGACCTGGGCAGAGCTCGGACTGGCGTCCGCGCCCGCGCAGGTGCGCGACCTGTTCGCCAAGCGGAACGCCGGCCGGTTCGATGCCGTCTATACGGTTACTGTTCCGGCACAGGATCTGGCGATGTTGACGGTTTCGGGGCAGGAGAAGGGCGCGGCTTTTTATAGCGCGGCGGGCGACACGGAACTGATCGGCGGGAACAAGGCGCTGTCTTTTCGGGACGTCCGGTCCAGGAAAGGTGCCACCTTCGTGCGCGTCATCTATAGCAGCCGCGCGCGGGCAACCGTGGTTGGCAGGCTGAGCGTGAATGCCGCCAGAAGCACGGGCGTGGCGTTTCCGCCGACCGGAGGGGAAACGCGCGCGCTCACTCTGTACCTTCTTCTGCGCGGAGAGAACCTGCCGAACAATCTGGAGTTCAGTGCGCCGTGCGGCGACGAGATCGCGCTCGAAGGGATCTCGGTGTCACCCTAGTGGCCGCAGAACCGCACGGGCGCCGCGGAGCAGCCGCTGCCGGATTTCGGATCCATGAGAAGCTTCTCATGAGGATCGGTGCGCACGAGTTGTTTCAAGAGCGCCGGCACGCTCAAGGAAGCTTCTTCCGGAGTCACCGGAACGATCGCGACCGAACTCTGCGCGGGGAAATGCCAATCCTCCGGATTCGCGGGCGGCTTCAGTTCCATGGTGTTGAATACCTGCCATTCGTGGTCCGGTCCCGCGATGGCGAGCACGAGCGAGAGACAGTCGCGGGGTCCCTGGAAATAGGACACTCGAATCGCATGGACACCGCCTTCCAGTTTCACCGCGGCGATGCGGACGTCCGGGGGATGCTCGCAATCGTTGTCGATGACGGGAGTGCCGTCAATGTAGAGCCGTGCCCCGTCGTCCGACAGCAAAGCGAAGGTGTAGCGTTCGGGCCGGCCGATCCAGAAACGGCCGGTGTAATCGATGGCGAACCATTCGAAGCGCTTCGTCAGCCCCGGGAAGCCCGCGCGCCAGTGCCGCGGCGGGATGTTCAACGTGTCTGTCCAGATTTCGCCGACGCGTTCGATGCCGGCTCGCTCGAAATCGGGGAGCACGGATGTGTTTGTGGGGATGAAGTACACGGTCCCGTGCAGGCCGCCGGGCACCACTACGGTCGTGCCGAACGTCGGCGCTTGCGGCGCCCCTTCCTTGGGAGCATCGGCGCCCGGCGTCGCGCCCGCGAGCAGGAGACCTGCGACCGCGAACGGGACAACACGCATCAGTTCAGACTGTACCACCGATCAGCGCACGGCCACATTGAGCAGCGCGAGCCAGTATTGGACGGATTGAAGCGCGAAGCCGATCAGAATCAGGCCAACGCCGAAGACGCCCATGCGTCTCTCCGGCACACGATCGGCGGTCCACTCGATGAAAGGCGTGCAGGAACCCACGACGGCGGTGACCACGCCAATCGCAAGCCCCGCTTTCAGGCCCACGGTGATGGCGTGTTCGCGATGCCGCGCCACCAGGCTGCTGACGTAGCCGGCAACCGCGTAACCCGCGGTGCGATTCACCGCCGCGAACAGTTGCAGCCGGGTCATGCGGGGACGCGTGGCAGGCTTGTAATCAGCCGACGGCCGGATGCCCAAGCGATACGCGAATACCTGTCCGGCAGTGCTGAGGGCGCCGAAGGTGACGCCGAACGCGGCGCCGTACAGATACCCGGCGCCCAGGGCGAAGCCGGCGCCACGAATCGCGCTCATGCAGGCATCCAGCCAGAAACCCTGTTTCGGTCTATGCCTGGCCGCCCGCGATAACTCCCAAGCCAGGCTGATGCCGTGCGCCACGCCGCTCGCGAGGCCAAAAACGGGTCCTAGAGCAAGGCCGTAGCCGGCGCCGAACAGCGCTCCGTACGTGACTGCGCGCGTGAGCGTGCGCAAGGGGCCGTGTTCGCCGCCCAGCAGATCGTAGGCGAGATACAAGGCGCCCAGCACATCGAGCGAACTGCCGGTGATGCTGATCAGGGCAACGGTGTGCCTGTCGACGATCATGCGGCGCCGCTCAGAGGGAGCGTTACGGATTCGCCGTTGTTCAGCGCCAGAAACGCATCGTCCCTCGTGCGCGCCATCAGGCGCTTCGCGGGCGTGTCGATGCCGTCGTCCGCCAGTTGGAACGTGCCGTGATGGATGGCGATGCTGGTCGTAGCACCGAGGATCTCGTGAGCTTGGACGGCTTCATCGGGTGACATGTGGACGGGCGACATGAACCAGCGCGGCTCGTACGATCCAATGGGCAGCAAGGCGAGGCGCGGAGCGCCAAACCGGCCGCGAATGGCGGCGAAATGTTCGCCGAAGCCGGTGTCACCGGCAAAATAGGTATGGTGCCCCGCTCTCTCGATCACGTATCCGCACCAGAGGGTCCGATCGCGATCGAAGATTCCCCGCCCTGAGAAATGCATGGCCGGCACGCAGTGGATGGTGGCTCCGGCGAGTGACACGGCGCCGCCCCAATCCAATTCCTGAACCGGGCCAATGTTCGAGGAGTGAAGCAGGCGAGCGACTCCAGCCGGCGCCACGAATTGCGAGCGTCCCGCGGCTGCCAGCCCGCGCAGAGCCGCCAGGTCCAGATGGTCGTAATGATCGTGGCTCAGGAGCACCACGTCGATTCCGGGAAGATCTTCCCAGCGCACACCCGGCAGTCTTCGCCGGCGCGGGCCGACAATTGGCAGAGGACCGGCCCTCTCTGACCAGATCGGATCGGTCAGGATGTTGACGCCTCTCTGCTGCAGCAGCACCGTCGAGTGATTGACCATGGTGACCTGCAGTTGGTTTCCTTCGACACAAGGGGTGGGTTTTGATTGCCGGACGTCCGGGACCCAGCGGGGACATCGCTCCGGCCGGCTGGTCAGTTTCCAGCGCAAGGCATCCAGATGGCCACGGGCCGGTGGACCATCGGAATTGAAGAAACGCTTGCCGTCAAAGTGTTTCGGGAATGGTCGTGCGCCGTGGCCGTCCTGCACAGACCTTCATTTACTCACAGTTTTCGGCGCAGGTTCTCAGCCGCTCAGCGCTTCTCCCTTGCGCTCGATGGCCTTGGGTCCTTCCAGCGGGACGAAGAAATCCTGCCACGCCATCCGGCATTCCTCGACCATCCGCAAGCCATACTCGCACCGCCCCAGGTCTTCGGCGCCGCCATTATTCGTGCCGAACGTGAATTTCGCGCCGGCCGCCTTCGCGGTGCGAATGAACGAAGGGCTGGGCAGCAGGTATCGGTTGTTGATCTCGAGTGCCACGCCGTTGCGCACGGCAGCCTCGATTACTTTCGCGCGCCGTTCCGCGGTCCAGAGTTGCTCGTAGTCCTTCGCGAGCACATCCGGCAGGAACGTGGGATTGACATAGATATCGACCGGCTCGTGCTCCAGGATGCCAACCGTCCGTTCCACCAGGGTGTCCATGAACTCCTGCGGATCGTCGATGGTTCCGACCTCGCCGGGAATCCAGAGCCGCATGCGCTTGCCGCGATTATCGGTCCACGTCATGGAGTCGGTAAAGATGTAGTCGAATTGCGCGGCAACCCCGCGCGAGAACATCTTCGTCCACTCGCGGCCTTCGGCCTGCATCGCCACATAGCACGGCTGGCCCCTCAGGCTGTCAATATACGCCATGGCGTCGCGGTCGTTTCGCACCGGGTTTCCCACGCCGCAGTTCGCCGCGATGCCATACTGGATGCCATCGCGCCGCGATTTCGCTAAGGCCTGCTCAACGGTCAAGCCGGTTTTCAGATGGACGTGCAGATCCTCCATGGGAATGTTTCGGCGGCCAAAGTTGATGATCTGCTTGAACACAGCGTCCGGCGCCGGCGCGGGTCCGCCGGGTGCGGCCACGTCATCCGGCAGCGGCCGGACCCGAACGCTGCGGAATCGCGCTCGCGAACCTTCGTGACACTGCAGGGCGAACGTGCCGCGGTCCAGAAAGCGGCCTTTCTCCGGTCCATCCGGGATGACGGGCGGCACGGGCTCGGTGTAATTCACCACCAGCATGCCGTTCAGGCGGATCTGTACGTTCTTGCCCCGCACCGCCGCCTGAATCGTGAACCACTGATCATCCGGCACGAACAGTTTGTAGATGTTGCGCACTCCATAGAGCGACCCGGTCTTGGCGTGCTCGCGGTAGCCACCCTCGCGCGCGGCAGTGTTGTTGATCTGGATTTCGAAGCCTTTCGTGGGATAACCGTGCTCCTGGCAGGCCGTGTGGAAATAGATTCCGGAGTCGCACGCAGGGGGCGCAAGCGCTTCCACCGCGAGCTCGAAGTTGCGGAAATCGGCGCCGCGTACCGGCCCTGTATAGAAGAGGTGCGAGACGGTACCGTCAGCCACGAGTTGTCCGTCCGCCACCTTCCAGGAACTCTTGTTTTCGCCCGGCCGCCACCCGATCAAGCTGCGTCCGTCAAACAGCTCCACCCAGCCATCGTCCGCGACGGAGATGCCACACGCCGCCACCGCTCCGACGAACGCGCGGCGGGTAATTTCAGATCCGATCATCGGATTGAGTATAGCGCGAAGGCGCGGATGCACGGGCTATACCCGGAAATGCCAGCTAATATAGAAATCGAATGCAGGGTGCCCACGAAGATTTCCTCGCCCGATATCCCGAATATGCCGGGACCGTGCGTCTGGACCTGCTGCGTGCGACCGAATACCGGCGGTTGGATGAGACGCAGCAGGTCTACCTGGACTACACGGGCGGTTCGCTTTACGCGGAGTCACAACTGGAGCAGCACCTCGCTCTGCTGCGCGCCGGGGTGTTCGGCAACCCGCACTCCACCAACCCAACCTCCAGGGCCATGACGGAGCATGTCGAAAGCACCCGGCGAGCCGTGCTCGACTATTTCTCCGCCACCGCCGACTACATCCTGGTCTTCACGCAGAATGCTTCCGGCGGGCTCAAGCTGATCGGTGAATCGTTCCCGTTTGCCTCCGGGAGCCGTTTGCTGCTGACCTTTGACAATCACAACTCCGTGAACGGGATTCGCGAGTTCGCGCGGGCCAAGGGTGCCGCCGTGGATTACGTGCCTTTGACCGCGCCGTCCCTGCACCTGGATCCGGCTAAGCTGGCGGTCCTGTTGGAGCAGGCCGATCCTGCCACTGAGAATCTGTTCGCCTACCCTGCCCAGTCGAACGTTTCCGGCGTGAAGCACCCGCTGGATCTGGTCGCGCAAGCGCGCGAGAAGGGGTGGCGCGTGCTGCTGGATGCGGCTGCCTACGTGCCCACCAATCGCCTGGATTTGAGCGCGATGCAGCCGGACTTCGTGGTGGTTTCCTTCTATAAGATGTTCGGCTACCCGACGGGAGTCGGCGCACTGCTCATTCGCAGACCCACATTCGCGAAACTCAGGCGGCCGTGGTTCGCGGGCGGCACCGTCAACTTCGCTTCCGTGCAAGGACAAGCTCACGTGCTGATCGCGAGCGAAGCGGCTTTTGAAGACGGCACGCTGGATTATCTTTCGATACCCGCGGTGGCCATCGGGCTGCGCCACATTCAGGCCATCGGCATGGACCTGATCGCGGAACGCGTCCGCTGCCTGACCGGATGGACATTGGAGCAGTTATTGGCGATGCGCCACAGCAACGGGCGCCCCATGGTGCGCATTTACGGGCCCGCTACAACCGAGGGGCGTGGCGGCACACTGACGCTCAACCTTTACGACCCGGACGGACACCTGGTGGACTACCGGCGCGTCGAGGAACTAGCCGGCAACGAAGGCATCTCGCTGCGCAGTGGATGCTTCTGCAATCCGGGTGTGGGAGAAACCGCCGAAGGCCTGACGGAGGAGGACATGCTGGCGGCCTACGCCGTGGGGCCGGACATCAATCTGGTGAGTTTCACGCGGATGATGCAGGAACGAAAGCATAAGAGCGCCGGAGCACTGCGGGCTTCCCTGGGCCTGGCCAGCAACTTTGCTGATGTCTGCCGGTTCGTGCAGTTTATCGCCGGCTTTCGGGATCAGACGCGGCTCGCCATCGGTACGGTCACATTCGATATCGAATCCTGCCGCGTGATTCGTGACGGAGCCTAGCGCAGGGACAACTGGCCGGCGAGTGCGTTAGTTGTGTTCTTTCACACAGCGGGGAATTAGCTGCCGTAAATCGGTACGGTGTGTGTAACGATCGCCGCACCTCCCTCACTATACGTTGAATCGGCCAATGGCCAGGTTCGCCGGGCGTAGATTGTGGGCCTCTTTGGGTTCCAAATCACGCTGTCAAGACTTGAGGAGAAGCAGACATGAAAAAAGCACCAGGATCTCGTCAGTTAGCCGGAAGCGCTCGCCGAGTAAGACCGGGCGCGTCACGCGTCGGCCCAGCCGATCCCAACGAAACTTTAGAAGTCAGCGTTTACCTGCGCCGCCCACCGAATGCGCCGCCGCCCGCTGGCCAGGACTATTACGCCTCTCGAGCAGTGACCAGGAAGGAGCACCTCACGCGGCAGGAACTAGCCGCGCGGTACGGAGCCACCCCGGAAGACTTGAAGGCGGTTACGGATTTCGCCGAATCGCGCGGTTTGAAGGTGCTTGAGACAAGCGCGCCGCGCAGAGTCGTTCGAGTTTCGGGAACGGTGGCACAAATCGCCGCCGCCTTCTCTGTTGAGTTGTTTCATTACGAGTCGCCCAAGGAGAAGTACAGAGGTCACGAGGGGCCAATCCATTTACCGCATGAGATCGCGGATATCGTGGTCGGCGTTTTTGGCCTCGACAACCGCAGAATGGCACGGCGTGCGGGTGGCGGCGGAGCGGGAGCGGTTACCCCTCCGCAGGTTGCGCAAGCGTACAATTTCCCCACCACGAGCGCGGCGGGACAGACCATCGCCGTCCTCGAATTCAGCGGTCCGATTTCGGCGAGTTTACCGACCTGCGGATTCGCACAAAGCGATATCGACGGCTACATCAATTTCCTCAACACAACCACCGGAACGGCGCTCAGTTCGACCAACGTCACCGCTGTGAACGTCGATAAGTCGACCGACGCACCTGGAGACGTCCCCGGAGGGAGCGCGTCCAATTTCAGTCCCGAAGACCCGGACGTTGAAGTCGCGCTCGATTTGGAGATCATTGTAGCGATCGCGCAGGGCGCAAACGTTGTGGCCTACTTCGCCCCCGCTACAGAGAAGGGGTGGGCGGATGCCATCACCACGATCGTGGCTGATACGACGAACGACCCGAGCGTGCTCTCGATCAGCTGGGGTTGGGCAGAACTCGAAGCGAACGCATTGATCGGCCTCGGGGGCGAGCCATGGCCTTTCGAATGGAGCCAACAAGCATTCTCGCTTTTGACAAGCGCGTTTCAGGATGCCGCCAGTATTGGCATGACTGTCTTCGCAGCCGCCGGCGACGCAGGTTCCGACTGCCAGGAGGACGACGGCAACGCCCACGTTCTTTATCCTTCCAGCGATCCCTGGGTGACCTCGGTCGGCGGAACAATCATCAACAGCCTTTCACCGCTGTCTGAGGGTACTTGGAATGACAACAGTTCAGGCGGAGGCGCCACAGGAGGCGGCATCAGTTATCTGGCTCCTGCCCAATCCTGGCAAAGCTCCGCAGGCGTTCCTGTCTCGGTCAACTCCGATCATCGCGTCGGCCGCGGCCTGCCCGACATTGCAGGAAACGCCAGTCCGAACAGCGGGTACATCTTATATCTCTACGGAACCTCCAGCGACAAGCTCAAATTCACCTCTGGCTTTGCTGCAGGCGAACCGCTCGGCCCCGTCGGTGGCACCAGCGCCGTGGGCCCGCTTTATGCCGCTCTCACCGGCATCATCAACGCGAGCCTGAAAACTCGAGTGGGCTATCTCAATCCCACGCTTTACCAACTGGGCGGTACTTCGGTGTTCCACGACATCAACGACGGTGTCAGTAACTCTGTCAGCACGGCGAGCGGCGGTACTTCTCCCGGATACACTTCCGGCCCAGGCTGGGACGCGTGCACGGGGTTAGGCACGCTAGACGGCACTGCGCTTCTAAACTCACTGAAAGCCATCTACAGCCAGAATCTCTATTTCATCGTCGATAAGAGCACATTTGGAAAGGACGAAGTCTCCGACGTTATCAGCACTGGCGGCGGTTTGTATCCAAACGCTTTCTGGCTTGTTCTGGAAGGCTTTTCGATTACCGAACTTGGCAGCATCACGCCCGTACTTTCCGGCGCCTTCGACACCATTCCCGGAATCTCGATCTTCCCCGACCCCTCCGGGGCCGAGTACGAAGACCCGACCAATCTGTACATTCCGCAGCGGATCACCATCCCCTACGACATCGTCTTTTCGTCTACTGCACTGACCGCTTTTCCCGCGGCCGGCGCCCAGCCGATCGAAGATGCGCTCTTTGGGCAGATCACGATCGCTGGTAACACGCTCAGCGCCGAAGCCGTATTTGAGCTGGTCTCCGGCGCCGATCCGTATTTCACCAACATTGATCCGCAGCATGACAACGTCTTCTATCTGAGCCAGGACCTGCGAGTCTTTTCAGTCGCAAGTGGAGATACGCCGCTCGTGGGTGGACCGGCCATGGGCACTGATCCATATGGGTTCATGCAATCCATGCTGGGCTTCTTGAACTCCAGTTCGACGTTCACCACGCCCGGCCCAGATCCGCTGAACCAATTGCCGGGGCAAGCCGGGTATGAGACTGGCGATTCCTCGGTGACGCCTCTTAACGCTTCAAACCAACAAAACTACAATTTCGCAGTGGCGAGAGTCCGGCTCCAGGACGCGCCATTGGCGACCGCCGACAACGTTCGGGTATTCTTCAGGCTCTTTGTGGCGCAGTCGTGCGACACGGACTTTCAGCCGTCAACAACGTACAAGAGCCAGCTCGGCACAACAGGTCCCGATTCCGGGAATCCGATTTTTCCCTTACCATCGGGCACGGGCTTGATGGATCCTTCCGGCCAGAGCATCCAGACGATTCCGTTCTTCGTAACCGACGCGAACGGTACCCACGACTACGACGGAACTGTGGCGAACTCGAACATCCGGAACATCCAGATTCCTACGGGCAAGGACAAACTCTGGGCTTATTACGGCTGCTTCCTGGATGTCTACGACGCGAGCAATAACTCGAAGTTCCCAGGAACACATCATTGCATCGTCGCGCAAATCGCGTACGATGATGCGCCGATTGTAAACTCCAACGGCGTGACCACGAGTCCGGAGAACTCGGACAAGCTGGCACAGCGCAATCTGCAGATCACGTCCTCTGGAAACCCCAGCTTTCCGCTCACGCACCGGATTCCGCAGGCTTTCGATATGCGTCCCAGCAATCCGTTTGATCCACAAGCGTCAATGCTGTTGAACTATCCCGACGAACTCATGATCGATTGGGGCAACACACCGGCCGGTAGCGTGGCCAGGATCTTCTGGCCGCAAATCGCGGCCGCCGACGTTCTGGCTCTCGCTAACTCGCTGTACGGAACCCATTCACTGTCGGCTGCGGACGCCAATACCGTTCAATGCGCGGTGCCGAATGGCGTCACCTACATTCCGATCCCCGCCGGCACTGGCAAGAACTTCGCCGGCCTGTTCGCTGTCGAGCTGCCGGGTGGGATTCGCGTCGGACAGGAATTTCAAGTCAAGGTCCGGCGCGTCTCAACCAGACAATTGCCACAGCTCCTCCAAGGAAGGCAACCTGCGCCTCAGGTTAAGGCGCAAGCCTCTGAAGGCCGCCATTTCATGCGCAATTGGAGATATGTGACCGGCACCTTCCAGATCACCATCCCAGTGGGTACGGACGAGGCATTGCTTCCGCCCGAAGAAACGACGCTGGCTGTGCTCAAGTGGCGGCTCGAAAACATGTCTCCCGTTTACCGCTGGTATCCCGTGCTGAAGAAATACATCGAGTACGTTTCCGGACG
>Ga0335078_10001880_pt1 | contig 31794 bp, 31 predicted proteins | sample Lox_Sample_32_FD_206711 | JGI IMG/M metagenome (GOLD analysis project Ga0335078, IMG submission 206711) | Soil microbial communities from Loxahatchee National Wildlife Refuge, Florida, United States - Lox_Sample_3.2 | ecosystem: Environmental > Terrestrial > Soil > Wetlands | place: USA... | reverse complement strand
TCACGGTGCGGGAGTTTTTCCTTTTGAAATCGCCGCGGTTCTGGAGGCCGGCGCCGGCCTTTGCGCGGCAGGTGAGGGAAGAGTTGGCCCTGGTGGGCCTGGATGAGGCCACGCTGGAGAAACCGCTGGGCGGGCTATCCGGCGGGCAAATGCAGCGCGTGCTGATCGCCTGGGCGATGCTGACCCATCCGGCCGTGCTTCTGTTCGACGAGCCGACGGCGGGCATCGATATGGGCTTCGAGGAAACGGCTTACAACATGATTCATCGCCTGCAGCAGGAGCGCGGCACCACGATTCTGCTGGTCTCGCACGACCTGAGCGTGGTCTACCGTTACGCGCACACGGTGCTGTGCCTGAACCGGCGCGTGTCATGCCAGGGGCCGCCGCGCGAGGTGCTGAATCAGGAATCGCTGACGCGCACTTACGGCGAGTTCGGGTATTACCAGCACGAGCACAACCACGAAACGGAGGGTGCCTGACTTGCCGCAAGCGGCGCTGATGGCGTTGATGGTGGGGATCTCGTCCGGAGCGATCGGGGCGTTCGTGATTCTGAAGCGCATGGCGCTGGTGGGCGATGCGCTGTCGCACGTGGCACTGCCGGGGATCGCGTTCGCGCTCCTGTTGCGGACAGACCCGTTCTGGGGCGTGCTGGCGCCGCTGGTGCTGGCCGCGTGGCTGATCTGGTGGCTGGAGGCGAAGACGCGGGTTCCCACGGACGCGCTGGTGGGTCTGCTGTTCACGGCGAGCCTGGCGGTGGGAATTCTGACCATTCCCAACACGGAGATTATTGAATCGCTGTTCGGGGCTTTTCCGGCGCTGGCGGCGGGGGCGCTGGCGGCCACACTGGTGGCGGCGCTGGCGCTTACCGTGCTGACCTTTCGCTTGGGGCGCAAATTCCTCTTTCTGGCGGCGGCGCCGGACCTGGCGCGGGTGGACGGCATCGGACGGCGTTACGACTTCGCGCTGCTGCTGATTTTTGCGCTGGTGGTGGCGCTGGGGATCAAGCTGGTGGGCACTTTGCTGATGGGGGCGCTGACCATTATCCCGGCGTCGATCGCCAAGAACATTTGCCGGACGATGCGCGGCTACATGGTGGCGTCGACGCTGCTGGGGGGGGTGATCGCGACGGCCGGGGTGATCGGCGCGGCCAGCCTGCGGCTGCTTCCCGGACCCACGATCGTACTGTTTGGAGTTACTCTGTTTCTGCTCAGCCTGCTGCCACCGGTGTCGCGGGCTGCCGCGCGTGGCCTGTTCCGAAAGGCCGGCCGTAGACAACACACGGGAGACAAGACATGATTAACCACGGATGTTTTTCGATGGCGAAGCTGCTGATGATGGCGGCCGCGCTGGCCACCGCCGCGGTGGCGGGCGAGGAGGTGAAGACCGGCAGCGGCATGCTGGAGGGGACGCTGAATGCCAGCGGCACGGTCCGCATCTTCCGCGGCGTGCCGTTCGCGGCGGCGCCGGTGCGTGACCTGCGCTGGCAGCCGCCACAGCCGGTGGTCCCGTGGGACGGCGTGCGCGAGGCCGATGAATTCGGGCCGCACTGCATGCAAGGCAAGGTCTTCGGCGACATCAACACGCGCGGCAAGGAGATGAGCGAAGATTGCCTGTACCTGACCGTTTGGGCGCCGGCCGAAGCCAGCGACAAGCCGTTGCCGGTGTACCTGTGGTTTTATGGCGGCGGTTTCGCGGCGGGCGCGGGAGACGAGCCGCGGTACGACGAAGAGACCTTCGCTCGGCAGGGCATCGTGGCGGTGAATGCGAACTACCGCCTGGGGGTATTCGGGTTCATGGCGCATCCGGAATTGACCAAAGAATCGCCGCACCACGCGTCGGGGAATTACGGAATGCTCGATCAGGTGGCGGCGCTAGAATGGGTGCGGCGGAACATCGCGGCGTTTGGCGGCGATCCGCACAGGATCACGATCGGCGGCGAATCGGCGGGATCGCTTTCGGTGAGTGCGCTGATGGCTTCGCCGCTGTCGCGCGATCTGTTCCAGCAGGCGGTGGGAGAGAGCGGCGCATTCTTCGGATCGGTCGGCGGCCGGGGCATGCCTTCACTGGCCGAAAGCGAGAAGCAGGGCCTCGCATTCGAAAAGCTGGCGGGCGCGCAATCGCTGGCCGAGCTGCGGGCCAAGTCCGCCGATGAATTGCTGGCCACGGCCATGAAGATGAACCGCGGATTCGGTTTCTGGCCTATCGTGGACGGTTACTTTCTGCCGGCGGACGTGGAGACCATTTTCGCCGAGGGCAAGGAGAGCAAAGTTCCGTTGCTGGCCGGCTGGAACGCCGATGAAGTGCGGATGGGCGTGATCCTGGCGAAGGTGAAGCCGAACGCGAAGACTTTCCCCGAGCAGTTGCGGAAGCAATTCAAAGACAAGGCCGAGGAGGCGCTGAAGGTGTACCCGGCGGCGACGGACGCCGAAGCCTTGCAATCGGCGGGCGACCTGGCGAGCGACAACTTCATCGTGTACGGGACGTGGAAATGGATCGACATGCAGACGAAGACCGGCGAGCCGGTATACCGCTACGAATTCGACCGCGATGAGCCGGTACCTGATGCCTTGAAGAAGATGGGCGTCCAGAGCCTGGGCGCGCCGCACGCTTCGGAGCTGGAATACGTCTTCGACATGCTGCAGTCGAAGAAAGCGGATTGGCAACCGGACGATCAGAAGGTGGCGGACAGCATGAACAGGTACTGGGCGAACTTCATCAAGACCGGGAGTCCGGACGGCCCGGGCATGGCGGAGTGGCCGGACTACACCAAGACGCACGAGGTGATGCACCTGAATACGGAGTGCCAGGCGCTTCCCGAACAGCATCGCGACCGGTACGAGTTTCTGGACTCGGTGGCATCGTCGGCCCGAGGCACCAAGTGAAGCGTGCCGCGGCGGTGTGTTTGCTGGTTGCGCCGGCGATATTCGCGCAGAGTCGGCACGCTTGCGCGGACCTGAAACAATTCGCCGAACCGGGCGTGCGGCTGGAGATCGACACGACCGAAGCGGTTCCCGCGACGCCCGCGGGAGTGATGCGCATTTCGCCGGCGATGCCGGGCACAGTGGACGTAGCGGTGCCGCCTTTTTGCCGCGTGGATGGCACCATCGACCGCCGCACCGGCGTGGACGGGAAGACCTACGGGATCGGGTTTGCGTTGGCGCTGCCCGACAACTGGAACGGGCGGTTTCTGTTTCAGGGCGGCGGCGGATTGAACGGCAGCGTGTGGCCACCGCTGGGCGCGACGGCCGCGGGCAACCGTCCAGCCCTGGCGCGCGGCTTCGCCGTCGTCTCTACCGACACTGGGCACAAAGGCGCGGTGTTTGACCCGAGCTTCCTTCGCGATCAGCAGGCCGCCCTGGATTTCTTCTATGTCGCCATCGGACGCGTTGCGGTGCTGGCGAAACGGATGATCGCGTGGTACTACGGGCGGGCGGCGGCGCATTCCTATTTCACCGGCTGCTCGACGGGCGGTCGCGAGGCGATGATCATGTCGCAGCGGTACCCCACGTATTTCGATGGGATCGTAGCCGGATCGCCGGCCATGCGCACCGGCCATTCCAACCTGGCGCTCGCCTACATCGCCGCGGCGTTTGGCCCGGAGCCGCTCCTTTCCGATTCCGACCGCAAACTGATTGTCGATAGGCTGCTCGAAGCCTGCGACGCCGAGGACGGTCTCAAGGACGGCATGATCTTCAATCGCCACGCGTGCCACTTCGATCCGGCGGCGCTGGTTTGCAAGGGAGCGAAGACCGGCGGTTGCCTGTCGGAAAAACAGGTGACGGCGCTGAAATCCTTCGCGGGACCGAAGACATCGGCGGGCGACCAGGTCTATCCGGGCTTTCCATGGGACGTGGGCATGAACGAAAACAAGGGGCTGCCGGGGCTGCTGCACGGACCGTTCATTCCGGTGAAGGTACCCACTGCGACGGGGCCCTTCAACGTGGATCGGGCGGCCTTCCGCGTGGAGTCAAATGCCGGCGCCCTGCTGGGCGACAGCACCTGGACCAACCTGAGCACCTTTGCCGGGCATGGCGGCAAGCTGATCTTCTATCACGGCCTGAGCGATCCGTGGTTCTCGGCGCTCGATACGGTTGGGTATTACGAGAGGATGGCCAGAGACACGACGTCCGGCGTCCCGGCAGATACATGGAGCCGGCTGTACCTTTCGCCGGGCATGGGGCATTGCGGGGGGGGAAGCGCGGCGCTGGACCAATTCGACATGTTGACCGCGGTGGTGAATTGGGTGGAGAAGGGCCAGGCTCCGGGAGCGGTGATCGCCACCGGCAAGGCGTTTCCGGGGCGCAGCCGTCCGCTGTGTCCCTATCCGCGGCACGCCCAGTATGAGGGTCACGGCGACCCTAATGAAGCGGGCAGTTTCGTTTGCCGGGATTGAGGCGCCTTATCGCAGGCCCAGGTTCCGCATCAGCCGGTATAGATAATTCGGATGGACGCCGAGCAGCCGGGCGGCGCCCGCGTGATCGTTCCGGGCTTGCTGAAACGCCTGCGCGATGGCCTCGCGCTTGGCGCGGTCGACGGCGTCCTGCAATCCTGGAGCGCGCGCAAGGTCCGTGGGCCGGGAAATCTCCCGAATGCTCTCGGGCAGGTCTTCCAGTTGAATGATGTCGCTCGATCCGAGCACCACTGCACGCTCCAGGGCGTTCTCGAGTTCGCGGATGTTGCCCGGCCAGTCATAGCGCAAAAGGTATGACTCGGCCTCGGGTGAGATGCCGCTGACGCGCCGTCCGCACTGCGCGCCGAATTTAGTGACAAAGTGTCTCGCCAGAGCCGGAATATCCGAGGGACGCTCGCGCAAAGGCGGTGTTTTCAAAGTCACTACGTTGAGACGATAGTAGAGATCCTGCCGGAATCTTCCGGCGCGGACCTCCTCCTCTAAATTGCGATTGGTCGCCGCGATCAGCCGGATATCCAGTTTGACGGGCTGTGTGCCGCCCACCCGCTCCATTTGCCGCTCCTGCAGGACTCGCAATAGCTTGACCTGTAACTGCAGCGGTAACTCACCGATCTCATCCAGAAAGACAGTTCCGCCCGCGGCCACTTCCAGCCGGCCCTTCTTTTGGACAAACGCGCCGGTGAAAGCGCCCTTTTCGTGGCCGAACAGTTCGCTCTCCAACAGGGTCTCAGCCAGGGCCGCGCAATTCACCGCCACGAACGCCTGCCCGGCGCGGGAGCTATTGTGATGGATGGCGCGGGCCACCAGTTCCTTGCCGGTGCCGGTTTCGCCGGTGATCAGCACCGTGGAATTGGCCTGCGCGGCGCGGCGGATGTTGCGCTGCAGATCGCGCAGGCGGGTGCTCTCGCCGATCATGTGATGGTCCGGGTAAAGCTCCTCTTCCAGCCGCTCGTTCTCGGTCGCGAGCCACTCCATGTGGAAAGCGTTTTCGAACGCCATAGATGCGATCTGCGTGATCGCCACCAGCAGTTGCAGATGCGGCTCGCGAAAGGCCGCGCCCTCCAGGTAGACGACGCCGCACACCTGGTCGCGGATCAGCAGGGGCGCCAACAGGAGCGCGGCGGGTTGATCGGCACCGCTGCCGGGACTCTCCACAATCATTCCGCAGCGCTGGCGGACGGCGCGCTGGACCAAGGTCTGGTTGATACTCACCGGCCGCCGCGGCTGTGACTCTCCAGCCTGCACTTCCAGCAGTTCAGGTTCGCTCAAGCCTTCCTCGTACATGAGGATGGCCCCGTGGCCGGCGGGAATCACATCCAGGATGAACTCGAGCAGGTAGCGCTCCAGCGCGCCGCGGGCCGGCGACCGGCGCGAGCGGTACAGAGCGTGAAAGGAATGCAGCATGATGCTCACGCGCAGCAGCGTCTGTAAGTTGGCCGCGTTGGCGAGCGCCGCCGGGATGGGATCGTTGCCGGTTGGGATTTCGAGCGTGGTGGTGGGCGTGTCCGAGCCGGTTTCCGGCCAGACGGCATCCTCGTGGGTCAGGAAGCGCAGTTGGCTCTTGCCGATCCGGATACAATCGCCGTGGACCAGAACATGTTCGGTCACGGCCGTTTCATTCACCCGCGTGCCGTTATGGCTGTCCAGATCGCGAACGATGTAGCCATCTCCCTGGCGGAGGATGACGCAGTGTTCGCGGGAAGCCGACCCGTCGGTCAAGCGCAGTTGGTTCCGCGAGTCGCGTCCGATTGTGAACGCATCTACGGAGATAGGATAACCGCGGCCTTGCTCCGGCCCGGTCAACATCAGTAGTCGGGGGTTCACAATCCTCTATTGTTCACCTTTTGGTTAACGGATTCACCTCGAGGTTCGAACGCGCGCGCGGATTGAGGCGAACCTCAGCGGATTCGCGGCGTGCAAGCGGCGCATTGTCAGAGACTTGCGTGGACGCCGGCGATTGCAGCGAATTTGGCAAAACCCTTGCCTTCTCTACGCGACGTGATCCGCCGAGATAGGCAGTCGGGGGAGAACAGAGGAGATACGACGATGAAGACGCTAAAAACCATGATTGTCGGCGCGGGTGCTCTCGCGCTGTTAGGGGCCAGCGGCCTGTTCGCGCAGACTCGGGCAACAGCCAACATCCCGTTCGAGTTCTCCGCCCAGAACACCACGCTGCCCGCCGGTGAGTACACCATGTCCAGGCCAACTCCAGGCATCGACCTCCTGATGATCCGAAATGAGGAGACCCATAAGGCTGTCCTGGTGCTCGCGCACAGCAACATGAGCGAGTATAAGGGGGCACCGGGCGTGGTCGTGTTCCACCAGATCGGCGACCGGTATTTCCTGGCTGAAGTGAAGACGGAGGCGATCAACGGCCATGTGTTGCCGTCGAGGCTCGAGCGGGAACTGGAATCAGAGGGTGGCGGCGCGCCGGCTGCCGTAATCATCCCTGCTCTCGGTGTCCGTTGACCGAACATTTGGGTTGTCAGGCTCCACCGCGTGATGCGGTGGAGCCTTTTTGTTTTCAGAAGGGGAGATCTTTTTTCACTAGCTGCACGACGCCCCCGTGGGCCAAATAGGGGTGGGGATTCACGGGGATACCGCCGAGGCGGACTTCATAGTGCAGATGGGGAGCCGTGGTCCGCCCAGTGCTACCCACGGCGCCGATCTGCTCGCCGCGGCGCACGGATTGTCCCTCGACCACGTAGATGCGCGAGAGGTGCGCGTAGTAGGTTTCGATACCGCCGCCGTGATCGATGATGATCACCTGGCCGTAGCCGCTAAACCATCCGGCGAACTTGATCATGCCGTCGGCAGTGGCGTGCACGGGCGTGCCACTGGGTGCGGAAATATCCACGCCGGTATGCATGGCGCCCTCGCCGGAGAAGGGATCGGTCCGCTCGCCGAAGCCGCTCATCAGGCGGCCTTCCACCGGCCAGATGCTGGGCTGGATGTTGGTATGCCATCGGCGCGGGAAGCTGTTCTCGGGCGCGTGGTAGGTGCCGAGTAAGCGATACTCGGCGACGGATTCGGGAAAGGTGGGCACCAGGCGGCCTTCCTGGGCGATGCCATCGGGGCCTTCCAGTTTCCGCTGAATGCCGTAGGCGATGGAGATTTCGCTGGCGAACGTCTCCAGGCTGGCCATCTGCTGGTCAGTCTGGTTGACGACCTTTTGCAATCTTTGATAGCGCGTGCGGAGCGTCGCCACCTGGGTGCGCAGGGCGTTGTAGTTGGCCACTTTCCAGGCCATGCGCACGTAGCTGGAGACGAAGCCGAAGATGGAAAAGCAGCCGAGCAGGGCCAGACCCATCACGGCGTAGATCACGGTGAGGGGCACGCGGATGCGGCGCAGCTTGCCGCGGAGGGAATGAGCCAAAACCAGGATGAAATAATTTTGCTGCATAGTCTTCTCCCGCGAGGGCGCCTCAGGCGCCGCCGCAGGGGCTATTTCGATTGGCGAAAGGAGACTGTAGCAGGACCTACACCTCGGTGTCAAGGGTATATTGTGCTTGCAAGTTATTGAAAAAATTGGTACGTTTCGATTTTGGTATGCCTTTTCGCCTTCCCGGGACCTATTTTCTACAGAATCTGGTGGATCGGCGGGACCTGTTGTTTCAGCTTGTTCGCCGGGATTTCCAACAACGCTTCGTGGGATCGGTGGCCGGCTGGCTATGGGGAGTGATCCATCCGCTGGTGTTGCTGGCGAGTTGGACGTTCGTGTTCAGCGTGTGCCTGCACCAGAAGATGCCGTCCGGGGAGGTGACGAACAACTATCCGCTATTTCTTTTCGCGGGAATGCTGCCGTGGCTGCTGTTCAGCGAGACGGTGCAGCGGTCGGCATCGAGCCTGCCGGAACAGGCGAACCTCATCACGAAGACGGTGTTTCCAGCCGAGATGGTGCCGGTCTCGATCTTTCTCTCCTCGCTGATGAGCCATCTGATTGCGCTGGGGCTGGCGATCGCAGCGGTGGGAATCTGGCTGAACCAGATCAGCATCGGGCTGGTGCTGCTGCCGGTGTACATGCTGCTGCTGGGTCTCTTCGCGGTGGGGCTGGGGTGGATCCTGGCTAGTTTGCAGGTCTACCTGCGGGACACGGCGCAGGTGGTGATTGTGATTCTGACGTTCTGGTTCTGGCTGACTCCGATTTTCATTACCGAGCAGCAATTTCCGGCGCGGGTGCGATTTCTGCTGGCGGCGAATCCGCTGGCCTACCTGGTGCGGGCGTACCGCGAGCTGCTGTTGTCGGAACGGTGGCCGAGCCTCGACGAGATCGGCGTGATGACGGCCTTCGCGATTGCCACGTTCGTGGCCGGCGGGCTGTTCTTCCGGCACATGAAGCGCGGGTTTGCGGACGTACTTTAGGACTGCCTTCGGCAGTCGGGGCTGGGTCACTCGCGCTGCGGGGCGTTTTCGCCGGGCAGGATCGTCACCGTGAGCGGCGACTGCAGCCGGAAGCTGAGAACGGTTTCGGACGGCAAGTGGATCCCCTTGCCTTTCCGGGCGGCGCGGCCCGCGGCTCCGGCTCCAGCTCCGGCGAGCGTTCCGATTCCCGCGCCTTTGCCTCCGCCGGCGATGGCTCCGATGATGGCGCCGATAGCGGCGCCGGCGCCTACGGTTTCAGCGGAACCTTTGCCGCGATTGGCAGTGGTCCGGTCAAAGTCGGCCGTGTAGAGAGGGTAGGAGTGCCCGTGCGACGTGAGCCGGGTGAGTTCGAGCTTGAGAGCGGCATGGCCGGAGAAGCGTCCGGCGTTCTCGGATTCCACGACGCGGCCCTCGACGTCGGCACCGGCAGGGACCACGATCTGGTCGTCGACGCTGATGGGAGACCTGAGGGTGGCGTGAAAGATGTCACCAGCCTTGTTTTGGGTGGAATCGAGCGCGTCAATCAGGCGAACAGAGATGACGGTGTCCGCGGGGACCGTGTACTTCTGAGGCGTCGGGGGAGGCGGCAAGGGCGCGGGAGGTTCGGCTTCGGCCGGAGCGCTTGCAACTTGCGGCGCGGGATTGACGGGCGGCGGTTCAGCGGGAGGCGCCGCGGCTGGAGTAGCTGCCGGCGGTGTGCTCACAGGCGGCTCTTCGGGAGGCTCCTGGACGCGCGCCGCAGCGGAGGCCTCCTCCCGGTGTGCCCGGTGACGGGAGGCCATAACGGGCGAAGGGGTTTGCTCGGCGGGCTGCTGGGCGGGCGCGGCCGCGGACACCGGCGCCACCGTGATGTTATTGATGACTTGCCGCACGCCGGGAGTGCCAGCGGCTTCGCGCGCGGCCAGGGCACGGGCTGCGTCATTCGGAACCTGGCCGTTCAAAGTCACGATGCCGTTAGCTGATTGCACCATGACCTGACCATCGATCGCGGTGTCATTCTGAATCTGCGTTTGGATCGTGCGAGCGAGTTGCTGGTCATTTGCCGGGTGCGAACAACCGGCTGCTACTAACAGACCGGCCGCCAGCGAGACTACCAGTAGGCTTCGTTGAGTAAGCATGCAGAGCCTGACATCCAAGCTAGCGGCGGCCGAAGTGATGCCAGCCGCCGCCGGCCACACCGACGACTACACCGCCGCCCACGGCGGGCCAGCCATACCCGTATCCGTAACCATATTCATACGCGCCGGGGTATGCGTACGCGTAAGGATCATAGTAAGAGCCGGGACAGTAATAAGAATCACAGTAGCCGTAATCATACGGGTAATAATAGTAGGGATTCCAATAGCTGTAATAACCCGGCCAATAGCCGAGGCCGAGGCCCCAACCGCCCCAACCCCAGCCGCCATATCCATAGCCACGGCCGTATCCGTAGCCACGGCCGTATCCGTAGCCACGGCCATACCCGTAGCCACGGCCATACCCGTAGCTGCCACGATATCCGTAGCTATAGCCGCGTCCGCCGTAAGTGTATCCGCGGCCGACACCGCCATAGTGTCCGCCACCGGCGAAAGCGCGCCCGCCGCCTGCGAAGGCATGGCCACCAAAGGAACCGCCGCTGTGGAAGCCTCCGCCGTGAAAGCCGCCGCCGCCACGGCCTTGGGCGGCAAATGCCACGCTGGCCAGCAGCAGAGATGCAAAAAGAACCAGGGTCTTTCTCATAAGATCACCCTGCCCTTTAGACTACCACTGTGTAGAACAGGTTTCGATTGGCCGAAAAGCACCAACCGCGGTGCTTTGCAGCCAGGAAACGAGGGCTTGTGGACACGTAGATTCAGTCACTTAGGCGCTTTTCCAGAATGGCAAAGCTAATGCATTGGAGGGAGTCGTGAGAGTCCATATGAGAAATCCGGTCGGTAGAACAGCATGGTTGGCGGCAGTGAGCATTTTGGCGAGCGCGAGCTTGATATTCGCGCAAGATATGCCGCCGGAGGCGCCGCCGAATCCGCCCGCCAGTGGGGCATCCAGCGGTACATGGCGCAAGGCGGACAGTCCGCCGGCGAGTCCGAGCGCGGACGCGCCCGCGGCACCGCAGACGGCCCAGGCGCCAGGTGAGCCGGTGGGTCCTTATGGACCGCAAACGGCCCCCGCACAGCCGCCTCCGCGTGCCACGATGGATCCAAACTACGCGCAAACCGCAGGGCCGGGGCCGTATTCATACGGTCCGATTCCCGCGAAGTTGACGATCAACCCAGGCACGTTTGTAACGGTGCGGCTCAACCAGGGCCTGTCGTCGGACCGGAATCAGGCCGGTGACGGGTTTGCCGCCACGTTGGCGAAACCAGTGGTGGTGGGCGGCGTGGTAGTGGCCGAGCGCGGGCAGACCGTCGGCGGCAGAGTAGTGGAAGCGAAGAAGGCCGGGCGCGTTTCCGGGACCTCGCGGCTGGCGGTGCAGTTGACGGACCTCACGCTCGCCGATGGCCAGCCGGTACCGATTAAGACACAACTATTCAGCCGGAACGGGCGGACGTCAGTGGGTCGCGACGTGGGCGCAGTGGGCACAACAACGGCTGTGGGCGCGGCCGTTGGCGCGGCGGCGGACTGGGGCACGGGCGCGGCGATTGGCGCGGGAGCCGGGGCGCTGGCTGGAATTATCGGCGTGCTGGTGACACGCGGACGGCCGACGGTGCTCTATCCGGAAGAACTGCTGACGTTCCGCGTGGAACAGCCGGTGACGATTTCGACCCAGGCGGCGCCGCAGGCGTTTCGCTGGGTGAACCCGAGCGATTACGAGCGGCCGTACGATGTGCAGGCGCGGCCGGCCCCAAGGCCCTACGGCGCGTATTACGGAGGGTATTATGGTTACCCCTACCCTTACGCATATCCATACGGCTGGGCTTACCCCTATTGGGGACCGTCTATTGGGCTATACTGGGGCGGTGGTTATTGGGGCCGTGGATATTGGGGCCGTGGTTATTGGGGCTGGGGCCGGGGCTGGCGCCGCTGAGGCGGCGTAACAGGCACCGCAAGCCAATCGTCTTGATGGCGAGGGAGGATTGACCCATGCCGAGGAAATCCCTTTTGTGGGCGGGCGCGATAGCTGGAATGCTGTGCGCGGGCCTGTGGGCGCAGGCTCCGCCACCGCCGCCTGCTGCGCCGCCGCCGCCTTTAGGTCCGGAACAACTCGATCAGCTTGTAGGACGCATCGCCCTCTATCCCGACCCCCTGTTGGCCCAGGTGCTGACCGCATCCACTTACTGGGACCAGGTACCCGGCGCGGCCGCATGGGCTGACGAGCATAGCTATCTGCGCGGGGATGACTTATCCAGGGCGATGTATCAGGATAACCTTTCCTTCGATCCGAGCGTGATGGCGCTGTTGCCGTTTCCTTCGGTGCTGGACATGATGGCGCACGACCCGGGATGGACGCAAGAGCTGGGCGATGCGGTGCTGTCTCAGCGTCCGGAAGTGATGGACGCGGTACAGCGCATGCGCCGGCAGGCCATGGACTACGGCTACCTGCAAAGCAGCGCACAGTACAGAGTGGTCGCGGCGGGGCCCGGCGACATTGAGATTCTGCCTGTGACTGAAGGCTATGTATACGTGCCCTACTACAATCCGGCGGTGGTGTTTGTCCGGCCGCGTCCGGGCTTCCTGGTGCGGGTGGGCATCACGTTTGGCCCGGGCATCTACGTGGGAGCATTTGCACCGTTCGGCTGGGCGGGACCGGCATTGGCGTGGCGCACGCACGAGATCGTCATCGATCACCGGCCGTGGGTGCGCACTTGGAATAATCGCGTGACCTACGTGCATCCGTATGCGTATCCGGTGAGGCGGCCAGTAGGTCCACGGGTGGAACGTCACGAAGTGAACCGCGCGGAACACCGCGTGGAACGTCACGAGGACCGTCGCCACAACGACCGCCACTGAGACCGGCGGCGGTTCTATTCCGAATACTTCTGAGCGATGGGGAAGCGGCGGCCGATGCCGAAAGCCTTGGAAGTCACTTTGACTCCGGGCGCGGCCTGCTGCCGCTTGTACTCATTGCGATCGACCTTGTTCACGATCTCCGCCACGCTGGCGAGAGGCAGCCCGAGGTCCTGCGCGATCTGACGTGGAGCCTGGTAATCTTCCACGTACGCGCGCAGCACCTGGTCGAGGATCTCGTAGGGGGGGAGCGAGTCACTGTCCTTCTGGTTGGGGCGCAATTCCGCGGAGGGCGGTTTTTCGAAGACGCTCTCCGGGATGGCGCCGGCATGCCGCGTGTTGGCGGTGCGGGAAAGGGCGTAAACCAGGGTCTTGGGCACATCACTGATGACAGCCAGGCCGCCGCACATGTCGCCGTACAACGTGCAGTAACCCACCGCCAGCTCGCTCTTGTTGCCGGTGGTAAGCACCAGCGCGCCGGACTTATTGGAAAGCGCCATAAGAGTGGCGCCGCGCAGGCGGGCTTGCAGGTTTTCTTCGGTCACGTCGCGCCGCGCGCCGGCGAACAGCGGATCGAGCACGCGCAGGAACTCTTCGTAGACCGAAGTGATGGGCGCCAGCTCGAAGCGGATGCCCAGGTTTTGCGCGAGAGCGCGGGCATCGGCGAGGCTGCCATCGGATGAAAACGGGCCGGGCATGGCCACGCCAGTGACGTTTTCCGGGCCCAGCGCATCGACGGCGATAGCCGCGGTGAGCGAGGAATCGATGCCGCCACTGAGACCGATCAGCACGCGCGCAAAGCCGCATTTGCGGATGTAGTCGCGAGTGCCCACGACGAGCGCTTCATAGACGGCCTCGCATTCGTCGGGCAGGTTTTCGTGCTGCTCGCCCTGCGCGATATCGGAATCGAAGAGCACGAGATCTTCGGCGAAGGACGCGGCGGACGCGGCTACGCGACCGGCGGCGTCCATGGCGAAGCTGGTTCCGTCGAAGACCAGTTGATCGTTGCCGCCCACCTGGTTGACATAGACCAGCGGGAGGCCGTGGCGGGTCGCGGTGGCGGCGAAGATTTCACGGCGCAGGGCGCGCTTGCCCATGTGATAGGGCGAGGCGTTAATGCTGATGAGCAGTGCGGCTCCGGCGCCGGCCAGTTCCTGCACGGGATCGCGGCGATAGAGGGGGCGCTCCCAGAACTGCTTGTCGTTCCAGGCGTCCTCGCAAATGGTCAGCGCGACCTGCTGGCCGCGCCAGGCGAACAGGCACTGATGATCGGCGGGGACGAAGTAGCGCGCTTCATCGAAGACATCGTAAGTGGGCAGCAACATCTTGGATTGCCGGAAAAGGATGTTGCCGCCTGCCAGCACCGCGGCGCTGTTGGTGGCGCGCTTGCCGGTGTGCGAATTCGACGGACCCACGTAACCGGCGACGACGGCGGCGGGCAGCTCGGCCGTGGCGGCGGCGAGCCTGTCCAACGCCTCGACGGAGCGCTCGACGAAGGTGGGCTTTTCCACCAGGTCGCGCGGCGGGTAGCCGGTGACCGAGAGTTCCGGGAAGACTATGAGCTGCGCACCGGCGGCGGCCGCCTGACGCGCCGTGCGAAGCATGCGGTCCACGTTGCCGTCAAGGTCGCCGACGGTGGTGTCGATCTGGGCCAGGGCGATCTTCATCGTCAGATCCCATTATCGTCAATCCACGTTTTCGGCGGCTGGCGGCGCCGGTTTAGAGACCGTAGCGGACGACGGTGGGAACCTGATTGGTGTTCACCGCTTTGACGCCTGTTACCTGTTGGAGGGCGGCGAGAAAATCGGAATAGTCGTCGGCGCTCAACTTCAGCACTACCTGGGCGCGAGCGGCATTTCCCGCGGCATCGGACCAGGCCATCCCAATGTAATGATCGTGCCGGGTGCCGAGGTGCATGAGCGGGACGGCACTTAAAACGAAGGCTCCCGTCCGGCGATGGACTTCGACACCACATGAAATGTCCGTAATGTTTTTGGCCGGAACCGCGATGCGCTGGTCACCCTGCGTGATGACTACCTGATCGTGATCGAGCGCGGCATGGACTTTGTCCTGGCGGAGAGGCAGGTTACCCCCGGTGTATGTGGCCGGATAGGCGTTGACCGGCTTCTTTGCCGACGCGGAGAGCGGCAGCAGGGCCGCAGAGAGGAAGAGGATAAGAGTCCCAGGTTTCATAGATTATGGTATTTTGCGAGATCCTTCTCTTAAAACAGATGCTGCGGGATGGGGCCTGGTTACAACTGCGTAAAGTAGCCGCGGCGGCACACTGCGGCGGCAACGGCACAGGGGCGGGATAAGGCAGGGCGCTACTATTAAGGGAATGGCCGCGGTGATCTCATGGGTGGTGCTGATTGGTTGCGGCCTGCTGCCCGCGTACGCGGCGGCGCAAGGCGATACGACCGCGCCAGTTGAAGCGGCGATCTGCGAGCTTGCGCAGCATCCGGAGCGATTCGCGGACAAGCGCATCGAAGTGCGCGGCACCGTGGAATCCGGCGTGGCGGATTTGCCGGCCGGCCTGATGAGCGAAAGCTGCGGCGCCGAGGTGAAGTTTTTCATGCCCGACGATGAGCGCATGGCGCGGCTGGTGAAGAGCCGGGGATTCCGGAAGCTGGTGAAAGAAGTGAAGAGACATCCCGTGGTGGAAGCCACGGTCAGCGGGCTATTCCGAGTTACCGGCACGCATGAGAAGCCAACCCTTGAATTATCGCTGGAGGCGGTGGAAAGCGTGGCGGTGAAGCGCTAGGCGCCGCTGCGGAATGACTCCAGCGTCCACTCGCCGGTCTCTTGGTGACGGCGGAGAATGTAGCGGTGCCCATCGCTGGCCAGGACTTTAAAGTAAGTGTCCGAGGGACCGTACCATTGGTCGATGATTTCTTCAACCAGGTAGTCGTGGCCGGACAGAGAGAAGCGCACGGGACGTTCGTCGGCTTTGCGGCCCGCGTAGCATTCGACGTGTACGGTCATACGCTGGCGCCGGGTGCGGCGATTATCGACTCCGCAATCTCAACCGCATCGCGAACGAGCTTGGTGCAGCGCGACTCGTGCAGTCCTTCCCGGCGCGCTTTGGCTAATCCCTCAGGGGTACTGATGTCGCAGCCCAGCAACTCGGAGCAGAGCGTGGAACCGTTGCGCTCCTCGAAGGCATGCATGCATCGCCGGCATGCTTCGTAGGTTCTCTCTCGCTCCGCAGGGTTCTTTTCCGGGCTGACGTCACTCTGGGTAAGGCCGATCGCCATGATGGCGCCGGTGACGCAGCCGCAGGTTCCCGCGGACCGGGCGATCCCTCCACCGAAACCGGCGGAGATTCTCAGCGACACCTCGGGGCTGATGTTCCATCGCTCGGCCAGCGATGAAAATACGGCCTGCGAACAGGAGTACCCGTTCCGGAAACGTTCTGCGGCGATTTCTGCTGCGATCATGGTTTTTGGACCTGTTGGTTCAAACTAATTCCGGCGTGCTGCCAACCCGCCAGGCCGCCTTGATACACCTTCACTTGAGAGAAAGGAAACCCGTGTTCCAGCAGGGCACGTCCCACGGCGCGGCCGGCGGCGCAGACGTCCCCGGACGCCCGCCCGCCTTCGTACAGGATGATGGTGCGATCTTTCGGCAGCGTGTCCCACCGCTGTGCAACATCGTCGGCGGGAAGATTGACGGCTCCCGGAATTCGTCCGGCGGCATAGTCGCTGGCGGGCCGCACGTCCACGAAGAGCGGCCGGCTGTGGTTGGCCAACAGTTGGCGCAACTCCTGAGTGTCGATCAACGCCGGTTGTTTCTTGGCGGCATCGGCTTCCGTGCACATTTCACCGCCCGTCTTCTGCAAGCCTCCTAAGAGTCCGTTGGCGGGCGTTCCCGGCAAACCCGCGGCGAATCCGACCGGAGCGGCTCCGGGGATACTGGTCAATGGCTGCACGGCGGCGGTCTGTGTTTGAGGGGGGGGAGCGGAAACCGGCCGGGTCTTCTTAGCAACTGCTTTCCTGGCCGGCGGAGCGGGCGGCACGGGTACGGCCAGGGTCGCCAGATGCGCATCCACAAGCTGCGAGAACAGCGTCGCCGTCAGCACGCCTTCCACCTTCTGTTGTCCGATGAAGAAGGTGGGTGTGGCGCGGACGCCGAGCGCCCGGCCGTCTTCCAGGTCGCGGCGAACGCGGCCCGCCGTGGCGCCGCTCGAGAGGCACTGGTTGAAGCGCGGCTGGTCGAGGCCCACAGCCGCGGCATCGTGTTCGAGCCCTGCGATGCTCAGGTCGTCCTGCCGGGAATAAATCTGGTCCACCATCTCCCAGAATTTGCCCTGCGCGCCCGCGCATTCGGAGGCCTCCGAGGCTTTCTCCGCGAATGGATGAATGCGCTCCAGAGGGAACTGGCGGAACACGAAGTGAATCTGGCCGGCGTAGCGGGTACGAATCTCGCGTGCCGCGGCTTCTCCCCGCCCGCAGACGGGGCACTCGAAATCGCCGAATTCAACCACGGTCAGGGGCGCCTGGGGATTGCCTGCCGCGTAGCTGCCGGGCCGCACCAGCCGTTCCGCCAGGCTGGCGGGCGAAGCCTGCGGAGGCGCCGGCGGGAGTTCGCCGTGCCGGGCGAGCAGATAAAAGGAGGGAACCCCGATAAGCAACCCAAAGACGCAGACGGCGAATAGGTTTCGCACGCGCATGAGTTGAGCAGCCGGTTCAGGTTCCGGCGCGCCTCGAACCATTTCCAGGATGGCGAGCGCAAACAGCGCGGTCATCACGACAAAAGAAGTCACGCACCAGGCGCAAAAGGCGTGAATGACGAAGCCTTGCAGGTACTCGAGGTACAGCGAGAAGACAAACCCAAACCCGGTCATGCCCAGGAAAGCGTAGCGCGCCAACCGCGCGAGGCGCGCGGAAAACAGCGACTCCGCAATAATGATAATCGCCAGCAGCGCGTATCCGAGCACGCCGAACACCGGCATGGACACGCCCCACAGGGTGGAATAGGCGCTGGCACGGACCGCGTCGCAGCCGGTCCCGATGCAGACCATGGGACGCGATGGGGACGTGTAGGTGTAGAGCAGGTACAGGGCGTCGAACATCCCCAGGAGGCTCAAGGCGAGCGTCAGCGGTTTGCGCATCAACCGCCATTTTACTATGTGCTAGATACACCCACGGGCGGCCCTACAGCCAACGGATTGATCTCTCCGATAGATAGCTTGAGGTACGGAGCCCACCGCGGATGCCTGGCCAAATCAAGCATATGATCGATTCCATTCTGGAGCAGCGCTCGAAGGGAAACTCGACCATTCGATTAACTACCAAAGCGAAACTGGTCCTCAAGGGTGTGGACCCGGACCGGTTCACATCCATGTCGCCGGACGATGCCGCCGTCATCGCGAGGCTACGGGCCATCGCCGCCGAATTGGGAGTCAACGCGTGAGTCAGTCCATAGGAGAAAAAGATGAACATTCAAACCGCATATTCCACGAAACCATTGCCGGAAGCCGTAGCGAAGCTGCAGGCCGGTCTCTGCGTCGAGAAATCCCCGGCTGGTGATCTTTTTCGCTTCGGCCAGTTACGACGCCGGTTCTCTGAGCCGCGAGATGCAAAGCGCTTTTCCGGACGCCTGTGTGGTCGGCTGCTCGACTGCCGGTGAGATCGCCGGCGGCAAGATGCTGACTGGCTCTGTCACCGCCATGGCGCTGGGTGGCGAGATCGTTTCCGACGTGGCCGCTTCGGTGGTCGAGAATCTCGGCGCGGGGGTCAACCTGTCCGGTGCGCTGGGCCATCTGGAGTATCATTTCCAATCTGGCCGAGCCGACTGGGACATTAGCCAATACATCGGCCTGGTTCTGGTGGACGGCCTCAGTGGAGCCGAAGGGCGGTTGATGGAAAAGCTGGGTGATAGCACCGATGTCTTTTTCGTGGGGGGATCGGCGGCAGACGACCTGAAGTTCCAGGCGACACATGTTTGCGCCGACGGCAAGGCGCTTCTGGATGCCGCCGTATTGGTTTTGTTGCGGCTCGAGCGGGGCTTCGAGATCGTCAAGACGCAAAGCTTCCGTCCCATGGGCCGCTCCCTGGTGGCGACCGCGGTGGACGAGGAGCATCGTACGGTTATCGAATTCGACCACAAGCCGGCGCTGGCTGCGTATGCCGAGGCTTTGGGGATTGCCCCTGAGGAGGCGCCGCGCGAATTCTTCGCGCATCCGCTCGGGTTGATGGTCGAAGGAGCGCCGTTTGTCCGCAGCCCGCAGAGAGCCGATGGCCGCAGCATGGTCTTCTACTGCCAGATCCGGAAAGGTATGCAGTTGGAGGTTCTGCAGGCTACCGATATTGTGGCCGACACGCGGCGGGACATCGAAGCACGCCGGGAGGCGGGCGAGATTCGCGGCATCATCGAGTTATCTGAATCAGACTTCCACCATCCTCTTGTTTCACTGATGGGCAGCGCGCAGCTTTTACGGGTGCGTGAATTCGCGGGCGTGGGGGACCAGTTCGAAATACACCCGTTGCGGGAATTGAGTGTGCCAATGGCCGGTCCAGCGGGCGTAGCCGCAAACACCCAGGAAGAGCAGAGCGGCGGCTGAAGCGATCATCCAGGCGGGCACGTGGCGGCGGCGTGGGGCTGACATCTGAAGCGCGCCCTCAGCCGGGCATACGGCCACGCATTCGAGACACCCCGTGCATTCGGCCGAGCGGATACTGACGAGCTGGTCGACCGGCAGCAGGGCCGGGCAGGCCCGGGCGCACTTGCCGCAATCGATGCATCGCGACGCCTCACGCCGGATGCGCAGCGGGCTGGGCAAAGCAGCGAGGCCCATCAGCGCGCCGTAAGGGCAAAGATAGCGGCACCAGAAGTTCTGGATCAGAACTGAAAGCACCACGAGAACAGCCAGCACGACGGCCCCCGTAACGCTCAGGAAGCGGAAAAAGTCGAGCATCTTGACATCGTCGATGAGGCCGTAGGGTCCGCCCAGAAAGGCCTGGATAGCCGGCACGGACATGCTGCCGACCGCGTAGAGAAACAGGCCCAGCAGAATGTACTTCAGGCTGCGCAGGGGGATATCGAGAAAGCGGGGGAGCCGCCACGAGCGGCCCAGGATGCGCCGCCCGAGACGCCAGAGGTATTCGGAAACCGTGCCCACCGGACACAACCAACTGCAAAAACTCTTGCGCAGCAGCCAGGAGATGGCCAGGAAGGCGATGAGCAGGAACATGCCGGCGGGATGCACGCGGGGGACGCGGCCGGTCGAGAGCAGCAACTTCAGGTTCATGAGCGAGGCGATGGGTAGCCAGCCCTCGACCCCGGCTGGCCGCGCCACCGCCAGGCCGCGGCCGCCCGATTCGCAGTAGCGGACGAAGCCGACGAATTGGATGCCGATCCAGAGGTTCAGCGCCAGGAAGGCGAACTGAAGGGCGCACCGCAAGCGCTGCGAATAATCCGGCGCGTGCCGCCGCTGAAACTTCTTCCTGTTTTTCGGAGGGGACGCCTCGAGCACCGCGGACACCTTGCTTGCTCCTTCCCAATCCAACAGTATCCGGCGGCGCGGAGTGGCGCTGTGACTTCGGTCACGGCGCGGTCACGGCGCTTATTTCGTGAGCTTGCGCGCGCAATCCGGGCACAAAGTGTGGGTGAAATCGGCCTCGGAATGCGCGTGGATGTAAGCTTCCAACTGCTGCCACTGGTCCTTCTCGTCGCGCACCCTTTTGCACCAGGCGCACACCGGCAGAAACCCGGTCAGCACTTTCAGCTTGCGGTAGGAGGCGTGGAGCTTCTGCCCCAGCCAGCAGATCAGCAGTCCCAGGACGAGAAACAGGGCAAACCGCATGTCGGTGCCGAAGTCCGCCGCCTGGAATGGATGTTCCGGGCGCAGGAACAGGAACCACTTGGCCACCGCGGTAACCAGCAGAGCCGCCAAGCCGCCGCGCACGCCCGCGAACATTACGCTGATCGCCACGGCGCTCAACAGCAATTGGTAGGAATCCGGGGCCACGAACGGATACAGCACCCGTTGCAGGCCGACGGCCAGGGCGGCCAGCGCCACGCTGTACAGAATGCTGAACCGCCTGTTCCGCTGGGGGGCCACGGAGACAGTCACGTGTTTCGCATCGTCTTCCATAACCGGTGCCATTCAGGTGATAACCCCTTTACGCACGGCGTAGAGAATCAATTCCGCGGTGCTGTGCAGATTCAGTTTCTGGAAAATATTGCTGCGGTGGGTCTCCACGGTGTAGAGGCTGAGGTTGAGGAGAGACGCCACCTCCTTGGTGCTTTTACCTTCGGCGAACAGTTGCAGAGTCTCGCGCTCGCGGGAGGTCAGCAGGTCGTAGCTGTCCTCCACCTCCCGCTCGCGCATCTGGCGCATGTATTCCTCCACCAGCATCCTGTTGATGGCGGGACTGAAGAAGGCTTTGCCTTCGTAGACCGCTTTAATGGCATTGATGAGGTCGTGCTCGGCCGAGTCTTTCAGGATGTAGGCTTTGCCGCCGGACTTCAGAGCTTTCAGCACGTAGCCCTCGTCGGAATGCATGCTGAGAAATACGATGCCGGTTTGCGGCGACTTGGACGAGATCTGGCGGGCCACTTCGATGCCGTTGAGCATGGGCATGGCCACGTCCAGCACCACGATGTCGGGCGTGTGCTGGTCGGCCAAAGCAACGGCTTCGCGGCCATCGGAAGCTTCCGCAACCACCTGGAAACCCGGCTGGCTTTCGAGCAGCAAACAGAGGCCCTTGCGGACCACGCGATGATCGTCGGCCAGCAGAATCCGGATCGAGTTCATGAAACAGCCTGTAACCGGGGGGCGGCCGCGCCGGTGGGCAGAATCACGGAGATGGCCGTACCTTGTCCATGCTGGCTCTCCACGCGGAATACGCCGCCGAGGTGGCTGGCGCGCTCCTGCATGCCGAGCAGCCCCATGCCGCGCTCCTGGGCGCCCCGGAATCCCTTGCCGTCATCCTGAATGTTGAGCAGGATGCAATCCGGCTCCTGCCGGACGGTGACGTGCACCAGGCTCGCTTCGGCGTGCTGCACGCAGTTATGCAGTGACTCCTGGACGATGCGGTAGATGCAGGTCTTGTGTTCTTCCGGTAGATCGTCGGAGATGCCCTCGGCGGAAACTTTGACGCGCAAACCGGTGCGCTTGGAGACCTCCCGCGCCTGCCAGCGCAGCGCCGGAACCAGGCCCAGATCGTCCAGCATGGAAGGCCGCAGCAGCAGAGCCATGTTCCGCACCACGCCCACGGAGTCTTCCACCAGATTCTTGATCTCCTTGGACTTGGCTTCCGCGCCGTCGAAATCGCGCGCGCGGATGAGGCCCGAGAGATTGGCCAGCTCGACGCGAATGCCGGTGAGCGCCTGGCCGACTTCGTCGTGCAACTCGCGTGACAGCGCCCTCCGGTCGTTTTCCTGCGTCTCGACCAGCCGCGCGGAGAGCTGCTTTAGCTCTTCACGGGCGCTGGCGGCCTCCTGGTACCGGTGCGCGGTTTCCGATTCGAGGCTCATGATCTTGCGCACGCTGAAAATCGCCAGCAGCAGGCCGATGGCCATAGTCAGCCCGATGGTCAGGATGGAGCTGCCGCGGAACTGCGAGAACATCTCGGTTACTTCGCGCCGGCCGGCGTCTAACTGGGAGCGGTTGATGCCGGCGATCTGATCGGCAATGTCGAGCATGGCCAGGCGCCGGGGAAACACCTGATCGCGCAGGAAGGCGTAGCCATGGGCCTTCCGATGGCTGGCGTTCCAGGTGAAGACCGGTTCGAGCACGCTCCAATAGTCGTGCAGTTCGCCGGTCAAGGCGCGGAACGGCGCGGACTGTTCGGCATCGAGCAGGTCCTGATATTGGCCGAGAGCGGTTTCCATGCTAGTGCGCATCTTGAGCAAGCGCGTGCGGTGCATTTCTGCTTTGGCGCTCTGGGGCTCTGTCAGATAATCGCGGACGTACGTCCCGGACAGGTAGAGGGATGAACGGATCTGTTCGAGCAGGCGGGTGCGGGCCAGGAATTTCTCGCGGATACTATCGTTGCTGTTCTGGATCTGCCGCAGGCGCCCGACGTTGCCGAGCCCGTCAAACGCCAACAGCAGCAGCAGGCCGCCGAATCCTACCGTCAGGACGGCGAGCGTGTAAGGCGCAAGGGCGCCGGCGGTTTTTGCCGGCAGGAGTTTGGGCAGATTCATCCGGGCGCCCGCCGCCAGAGCAGGCTTATGGTGATTGTAGTCGAATCCGGCGGATGCACAAATACCCTGCTGGCGGTACTTCGGTCCGGCTTTGGCAGTACCGAACTGCGTCATACATAATGGGAGGTACAGGCGAGGTCCAATGGCAACTGTCGCGGAGAGCCAAAGCCGCACTATCCCGGAGAGCCGGGCCGCCCGGACGCTCCGGGAAATCTTCGAGTCCGGACGCCCGCTGACGTATGTCCGCTCGGCCGAAGAGCAGCGCATCGCCCGCGTGCTGCGGGAGGTGAGCGCGCAGATGTCGTCCGAGACTCCCCTGCCGGTCTGGATCTGGAGCCTGACGGAAGGCATGCACCGCGAGGGGGGGGAGCCGCAAGCGGGCACCCAATCGGCCCGCGAGGCGCTGGACTTCATCGCCGCGCGCGAGGAAGCGGCCATCTTCCACCTGAAAGATTTTCACGAGCCTCTGCGCGAGTCTCCGCAGATCCGGCGACGGTTGCGCGATCTCTACGAGGGCTGCCGCGACCAGCGGAAATTTGTGGTGATCAGCTCGGCGGTGCACGCGATTCCTGAAGAAGTCGAGCGCAGCCTGCTCTTCCTGGAGCTGCGGCCGCCGGACCTGGTGGAGCTGGCCGATTTCCTGCGCGACGAGATCCGCCTCAACGGCGGAAACCACGATACCAGCGAGGCGACCCTCTATCAGCTTGCGCGCGCCGTGCAAGGCCTGACGCTCGACGAGACCCGCTACGCGCTGCGCCGCGCGCTGGCGGCCGGACCGCGCCTGGGGGCGGAGTCGATTCCGGCGCTGCTCGAAGAAAAACGCCTGCTGGTGAACCGCAGCGGTGTGGTGGAATTCATCTCCACGGGGACCCGCATGGGCGAGGTGGGCGGGCTGGACGGCCTGAAGCAATGGCTGACCGAGCGGCGCAAACTGTTTCAGCTCCGCGACACGCTCAGCGCCGAGCTGGTGCCCAAAGGCCTCCTCATGATGGGCATTCCCGGCTGCGGCAAGAGTCTCTCGGTGAAGGCCATTGCGTCGTACTTCGAACTGCCGCTCTACCGCATCGACATGATCGAGATCTTCTCCGGGCGGCACGGCAAGCCGGAAGGAGCGTTTGTGCAGGCCTGCCGCATGCTGGAGGACATGTCGCCCGCGGTGCTCTGGTTCGACGAGATCGAGATGGGCATCACCTCGACAGAGTCGAGCGGCGAGCAGGGCCGCATCTTCGCGTTCTTCCTTACCTGGATGCAGGAGAAATCGCGCGGCCTGTTCGTGGCGGCCACGGCCAACCGCATCGACCTGCTGCCAGCCGAGATGATCCGCAAGGGCCGCTTCGACGAAGTGTTTTTCGTGGACCTGCCGATCGACGAGGAACGCATCGAGATCTTCAAGATCCACCTGAGCCGGCGCGGCGTGGACCCGGCGCGCTTCAACCTGGCGCAGTTCACGGAATTCACCAAGGGCTGGACGGGCGCCGAGATCGAGCAATGCGTGGTGTCGGCCTTGACCAAGGCGCAGCTCGCGGACCGCGAAGTGACCGAGGACGACCTGCTGGTGATCGCCGCCAACATCGTGCCGCTGTCGCGCACCATGAAGGAGCAGATTAATCACATCCGGAGCTGGGCTTTCGAGCGTGCCATGCGGGCGTCCCCGCGGGCCGGCGGGCTATAAGGCGCGACTGTAACCTTCCGGGGCGGGGGCGCATCACCTCCTTTGACTATTGCCATGTCCATCCGGATTTCCCGGCGCCAGCTCCTGGCGCTCGTTCCCGCTTATCCTCTGGCGAGGATCGCGCTCGCGCAGCAGGCGCCCACTTACAAAACCGGCGTAAACGTCGTGAACGTGTTCGCCACGGTGCGCGATAAAGACGGCCACATTGTTTCCAATCTGACCAAGGATGACTTCATCCTGCAAGAGGACGGACGGCCGCAAGTGATCCGCTACTTCACGCGCGAGACGGATCTGCCGCTGACGCTCGGACTGCTGGTGGATACCAGCCGCAGCCAGCGCACCGTGCTGGAAGCGGAGCGGTCGGCCAGCTACGCTTTCCTCGACACGGTGCTGCGGGAGGATAAAGACAAGGCCTTCGTGCTGCACTTCGATCACGAAGTGGAACTGCTGCAGGATCTGACCGCCTCCCGCGAGAAGCTCGATAAGGCGTTGCGGGAGCTGGAAGTGGACCGATCGGAGCCGCAGCGCGGCGGCGGAGGACGAGGCGGGGGGGGAGGATATCCTGGCGGCGGGGGCGGCGGTTATCCGGGTGGCGGCGGAGGATATCCTGGCGGAGGCGGCGGACAGCGCGGCGGCGGAGAGTGGCGCCGGCGCGCGGGAACCACGCTGTACGATGCCATCTACCTGGCATCCGGCCCGGATCTGATGCAGAAGCTGAAGGGCCGCAAAGCCGCGATCGTGATCTCGGATGGTGTCGACCGCGGCAGCAAAGTCTCGATCGCGGAAGCCATCGAAGCCGCGCAGCGTTCCAACACGCTGGTCTACTCCATTTACTTCGCTTCGAATGAAAACTACGGCGGCTTTCCGGGCGGCTTCGGCGGACCGGGTTGGGGAAGGCGGGGCGGGATGGGTCGCGGGGGCGGACGATACCCACGCGAAGAACGCCCGGACGGCAAGAAGATCCTGCGGCGCATTTCCACGGAGACCGGCGGCGGCTTTTTCGAAGTCACCAAGAAGCAGCCGGTGGACAAGATTTTCGAGAGCATTCAGGAAGAACTGCGGAACCAGTACAGCATCGGGTACACTTCGGACCAGCCGGCCAGCCAAATGGGTTACCGGACCATCAGTCTGGTTACCAAGGAGAAGAAACTGACCGTACAGGCGCGCGAGGGTTACTATCCGGCGGCGGTGAGCGCCACGAACTGAACGCGCCGGGCGTGCTAAGTTCGGAAGTAACATGGCGAAGTTTTTGTTCGGCTTGCTGACCGGGGTGGTCCTGGCATTGGTGACATTGTTCCTGATCTTCTTCGCGCTGGCCCGATCATTCCGCGAAGCGCCGCCCACGGTGGCCCAGAATTCCGTTTTGGAACTCAGGCTTTCCGGCGACATACCCGAGCGCCCGCCGGTGGAGGTTCCTTTCGGTGCGCTGGCGGAACGGCCCACCCCCACTGTGACGAATGTCTGGATGATGCTGCGCAAAGCGGCCGTGGACGAGCGCGTAAAGGCGGTGGTGCTCGAGCCGCAATCGCTCAGCGTGGGCTGGGGCAAGCTGGAAGAGATTCGCGCCGACTTGGAGCAGTTCAAGAAATCCGGCAAGCCCGTGTTCGCCTACCTGAAGACTCCCGGCGCGCGCGAGTATTACCTGGCCTGCGCCGCCGGCCGCATCTACCTGTCCCCCACCGACTGGCTCAACCTGAAGGGCATGCGCCTGGTGGTGATGTACTTCAAAAACACGCTGGATAAGCTCGGCGTCAGCGTGCAGGTGGAGCATGACGGCAAGTACAAAGACTTCGGCGATATGTTCACCCGCACGTCCATGAGCGCGGACAGCCGCGAGGTGATGAACAGCCTGGTAGACGGCCTTTACGGCGACCTGGTGGAGGGGATTGCGCAGGGCCGCAAGATGACGCCGGACGCCGTGCGCGCGCTGATCGACAACGGACCTTTCCTGGCCAGCGATGCGCTGCACGGAGGCCTGGTGGATGAGCTGGGTTACGAAGACCAGATGTTCGCCGCGCTGCAAAAGAAGGTGAATGCGGGCACCTTGCACAGGCTTTCCACGGGCAGTTACCTGCGGGTTCCGGCCGCCTCACTCGGGCTGACGGGCCACCACCAGATCGCCATGCTGGTGGCCGACGGCACCATCACGCGTGGCTCGCCGGATGACGATGGCGTTGCCAGCGACGGCATTTCGGCCACCGGATTCATCCGCCTGCTGCGGCGCATCGGGGCCAATACGAGCCTGGATGGCGTGGTGGTGCGGATCAATTCGCCGGGCGGCGACGCGGTAGCTTCCGACGAGATCTGGCGCGAAATGAACCTGCTCAGCAGGAAGAAACCGCTGGTCATCTCGATGTCGGACACGGCGGCTTCGGGAGGCTACTTCATGGCCATGACGGGCGATCCCATCGTGGCGTATCCCGGCACGCTCACGGGCTCCATCGGCGTGGTATTCGGCAAACCAAATTTGCATGGGCTGTACAACAAGCTGGGCATCACCGAGGACGGGGTGTCGCGCGGGCGCTTCGCGGGCATCGATTCGGAATACAGCGACCTGTCGCCGGTGGAGTTGGCCAAGCTGGAAGAAGGCGTGGACGCGAGCTACCACGCGTTTGTCGCAAAAGTGGCCGAGGCGCGGCGGCGGCCCTTCGACCAGATCGACGCCGTCGCGCAAGGCCGCGTGTGGCTGGGCCAGCAGGCCGCCGCGCGCGGGCTGGTGGACCAGTTGGGAGGCATCCGCCGGGCCCTCGAACTGGTCAAGCAGAAGGCCCACATCCCGGCTTCCGAAGACGTGACCGTCGTCATGTATCCCCCCCGGCGCAGCATTTTCGACGTGCTGTTCGGGCGGCCCGAGGAGAGCCTGATGGAATCGCGGCTGCGCCGCCTCGTGCGGGACTGGCCGCCGGAGGTGTGGATCCGGGGCGGCCTGCTGCGTGTGATGCCGTTCACAGTGAGTGCCGAGTAACGTCCGATAGAATGAAGTTATGCGGTTGTGCGTTCTGTTCGTAGCTGTCTGTGCGGCCGGGTTCGCCGGAACGGCCACGGAGGCGAAGCCGGTTACCATCACCGGCAAGCTGGTCGAACGCGCCGGCAAACCGCCCGCGCTCGAGACCGCCGATCATCATTTCATATCGCTCGATGGCGACAAAGGGACCAAAGCCGTGCTGAACGACAAGCGCCTGGACGGGTTCGACATGGTCGCCAAGGGCCACTTCACCGGTCCGGACCAGTTCCAGGTGGACCCCATCTATAAGCACGCAATGTTCGTGCGGAAGGACGGGCATTTGAAGATCATCACGTATTGGTGCAGCACTTGCTCCATCCGGTATTACACGCCGGGCAAGTGCTGGTGCTGCCAGAGAGAGACCACACTCGATCTGCGCGATCCGGGCCAGGATCAATGACGCGGTGGCTGGCGGTCCTGCTCTTTCCGATGATATCCCTGGCCGCCAACTATTCCGCACGTAGAACAACGGTCGACGGGGTGGATGTTGTCGAACTGGGCGACGCCGCGCACCACGCCGAAGTCTCTATCGCGATATCGCTGGGCAACCTGACATACGCGTTCCAGGTGAACGGCAAGAACGTGCTATGGCTGCCGTACCAGACGCTGGCGGAAATGAAGGCCCGGCCGCAATTCGGCGGCATCCCGTTTCTGGCGCCCTGGGCCAATCGCCTGAGCGAAGACGCGTTCTACGCCGATGGCATGAAGTTTGAGCTGAATGCCGGCCTGGGGAACATCCGCCGGGATGAACATCAAAAGCCGATTCACGGCCTGCTGACCTTCTCGCCGTATTGGAAGGTTGCGGCGCTCAATGCCGGCAAGGACTCCGCCTGCGCGACCAGCCGCCTGGAATTCTGGCGGCATCCGGAGCTGATGGCGCAGTTTCCGTTCGCGCATACGATCGAGATGACCCATTGCCTGCATGACGGCGTTCTGGAAGTACGCACACGGATCCAGAATCTCTCCGCCGATCCCATGCCCGTGGGCATTGGGTATCATCCTTATTTCCAGCTTCACGATTCACCTCGCGACCAGTGGAAGGTGCACCTGGCGGCGCGCGATCACCTGCTGCTGTCGCGTATGCTGATTCCGACGGGCGAGAGCCAGCCGGTGACATTCACCGATCCGCAGCCGCTGGCGGGGGCGCATCTGGATGATGTATTCACCGGTCTGGTACGGAACGCCTCCGGGCTCGCCACGTTTTGGGTGGAGGGGGCGCACGAAAAGATCTCGGTGATCTACGGGCCGGAGTACACCGCGGCGGTAGTCTTCGCGCCGCCGGGCCGCCAGTTCATTTGCTTCGAGCCGATGTCCGCGATCACGGACGCATTCAACCTGGCGCACGCCGGCCGGTACAAAGAACTGCAGAGCATCCCGCCGGGCGGGGAGTGGAGCGCCAGCTTCTGGATCGCGCCCAGCGGATTCTAGCGTATCGTCCCACATACCGCTTGCGAACGCGCGCGGCTCTGAAGGACTGAGCCACGACCGTTAGGGAGTGGTTTGCCCGGCACGCTTCACCCGGCGAGCCGCCGCAGATAAGGGCGTGGTCCTCATGTAGATGGGAGTTTCCCTCCCCCGAGCTGCACCGCGGCGAGCTCCGTGCCGGCGACGCGCGCGCGGATCTTCTGGAACGCCGTGTCGCGGGAGGTTGACGTGTCGTCCGCGAACGGCGAAAAGCCGCAATCGTCTGTGCTGCCCAACTGGGATGGCCGGATGTATCGGGCAGCCAGCAGGATCCGGTCGCGCACCTGCTCTGGGGTTTCTACCACCGGATCAATGGGGTCGATCACACCGGCGAATAGCATCTGATCCGGTGCCAGGTGCTGCTGCGCGATCTTCAGCACGCTCTCCGGATCCTTTTCGCTCGCCAACTGGATATAAAGGCGCCCCGCCTGCAGCCGGAAAAGGACGGGCAACAGTCCGGCATAGCTGACGTCCGCGCTGTGGGTGGAGTCGCGATCGCCGCCCGGGCAGGTGTGCACGCCGATGCGGCGGCGCTCCTGTGGCGAGAAGCGTTCCAGCACCCGATTGTTCAGTGCGACGAAGTTCTCGAGCAAGCCTCCTGAGGGGTCGAGCTTCAGAGAGAGCCGCGCTTCGGTGAAGTCGATCTGCACGCTATCGGCGCCTTGCGCGAGAGTCTGGCGGATGTCGGTAGCGGCCTCATCCACCAGGTCTTCAAGGAAGTGATCCCGCGGATATCCGGGAATCTCCGAGGCATACAGCAGGCTCAGGGCGGATGCCGAGATGACCGCCTGCTTGATGGGGCGGCTGGTCAAGTGCTTGGCGGCGGCTAGGTACTGCGAGGCGTACACGCCGTAGCGGAAGGGTCCGGCGGACAACCGCGGCAACCGGCGCGTGTGCCCGTCGGCAAAAGGGATGACCACGCCATCCGGCGCCAGGTTGGACAGGCCTTCTAGCGGATAGGTGGCGAAGCTGGGTTTGGTCTGCTCGCCGTCGGTGATGACCGGCGAACCGGTCTCTTCGAAGCGGCGGATCGTGTCCCGAAGCGCACGTTCCGCGATCGGGCCCAACTCGGCGGGCGAAATGCGGCCGGCCTGCGCGTCGCGCGCGGCGGCGACCAGCTCCGGCGGCCGCGGAATGCTGCCAATTGGTTCGGTGGGGATCACCATCGGGACAAGCTAACATTGCGGCCGCAGGCGCGCAATAGCGAAAAACCATTAACGCCGTTACTTTCCGCACACTTGCGGAACGGCACATCAGGCGCCGGCCTTTTTCCGCCGGATCGCCAAAAATCTGGTATATTCGGGTCGAATAAAGTATCCAATTGCTTTCGGCAAGTCGGAACGCGAAAGGAGTGTCTGGTGAATTCAAAGAATGGTTCCGAGGTTCCCGCTAAGTCCGGACGCGGCGTGTCCCGGCGCGGCTTCATGCAGCGCGCGGGCATGGGCGGCGGCGTCCTGACGGCGGGGCTCCTCGAAAAGAAAGCCGCGGCGGCGCCCGCCGGCGAAGGCAAGTTCGCCGGGCCCGGCGCTGTACCGGTCACGCTCCGGATCAACGGCAAAACCCATCGCGTAAACCTGGAGCCGCGCGTCACTCTGCTCGACGCGCTGCGCGATCACCTGGATCTGACCGGCGCCAAGCGCGTTTGCGACCGGGCCACCTGTGGCGCGTGTACGGTCATCCTGAACGGCAAATCCGTATACAGTTGCACGGTCCTGGCGATCGACGCGCAGGGCAAAGACATTGAGACTATCGAAGGCATCTCCAGCGGCAAGCCGCATCCGGTTTCGGTGGCCTTCGTGGACCATGACGCGCAGCAGTGCGGCTACTGCACGCCGGGATTCGTGATGGCGGCCAAAGCGTTTCTGGACCACAATCCTAACCCCACATATGAAGAAGTGAAGGAGGGGCTGTGCGGGAACCTGTGCCGCTGCGGCACTTACGTGGGTGTGCGCCACGCGGTGCTCGAAGCGGCCAAGGCGATGAAGGGAGGGCACCATGCCTGATTATCATTGGCCTCCAATGGATCAGCGGCGGGTGATTGGCAAACCCACCAAGCGAGTTGACGGGATCGAGAAAGCCACGGGCAGGGCGAAGTACTCGTCGGACCTAAAGCCGCCGGGAACGCTGTTCGCCGCCATGCTCACGTCGCCTTACGCGCACGCGCGCATCACCAGCATCGACACCAGCGACGCCGAGCACATGAACGGCGTGAAGGCGGTGCGCGTGATCACCGCGGCCGGCAAGGAAGTGAATTGGCAGGGCCAGGAAATCGCGGCGGTGGCGGCGGTAAGCGAGGATGCAGCCATCGACGCGGTGCGCAAGATCAAAGTGCAGTATGAAGTGCTGCCGCACCTGGTGCAGGAGGCCGATCTGTCGAAGGCCGGCAAGCGCGCCCGGCCCGCCGGCGAGCAGGTGACCGGCGACCCGGAGAAGGCCTTCCAGGAAGCGGACGTGGTTTCCGAAGGGAACTACGGCATCCCGGTGATCACGCACTGCTGCCTGGAGCCGCACGGCAGCATCGTGCAGTTCGGCAGTGGCCAGCTCAACCTGTGGCCCTCCACGCAGAACGTGTCGGGTATCGGCGGCGATCTGGGACAGGCGCTGCAGCAGCCGGCCTCCAACATCCACGTGCGCATGCAGTACATCGGCGGCGGGTTCGGCAGCAAGTTCGCGGCGGACCTGTGGGGCGCGGAAGCCGGGCGGCTCTCGAAGGCCGCGGGCGGCCAGCCGGTGAAGCTCTACCTGGATCGCGCCACGGAATTGAAGATCGCGGGCAACCGGCCCTCGGCCTTTGCCAAGATCAAG
>Ga0335078_10001879_pt1 | contig 31805 bp, 23 predicted proteins | sample Lox_Sample_32_FD_206711 | JGI IMG/M metagenome (GOLD analysis project Ga0335078, IMG submission 206711) | Soil microbial communities from Loxahatchee National Wildlife Refuge, Florida, United States - Lox_Sample_3.2 | ecosystem: Environmental > Terrestrial > Soil > Wetlands | place: USA... | reverse complement strand
CTAGACGCGGTCCGGCTGGTGGCGGTAATGGCCGGCGCGCCAGTGGCGCAGTACCTGGCGGCCGGGGCGAGCGGGGCCGACCTGGACGCGGCGGTGCTGGCCGGGGTGCTGGAACCAGAAAGCGGGCGGCTGCGGTTTTCCCATCCGTTGCTGGCATCTGCCGTCGCAGCCTCGACTCCGCCCGCCCGGCTCAGGGAACTGCATCTTGTGGCCGCCTCCTACGCGCCGCTGGCCGAGGAGCGGGTGCGGCACCGGGCGCTGGCGGCCGATGCGCCTTCGGCGTCCGTGGCCGCCGAACTGGACGCGGCGGCCCGCGCGGCGGCGGCCCGCGGCGCCCCGGCCACCGCGGCCGAATTGTCCAGCCTGGCCGCGTCGCTGACCCCGGCGACGGACGCCCCCGCGGGTGCCGGCCGGCGTCTTGACGCAGCCCGCCAGCTCGCCCTCGCGGGCGAGATGCGTGCCGCGGTCGCTTCGCTTGAGCAGATCACCGGGTCCATGCCAGCCGGATCCGAGCGATCCGAGGCGCTACGGCAGCTTGGCTTGCTGTTGGAACATGATTACCGGCGGGCGACCGAGCTCATGGAACTGGCGCTGACCGAAGCCGGTGATGATCCGGCTCGTACCGCGGTCATCCGGATGGACCTTGCGGACATCTGGTCAATCCGAGGTGACTCCCGGCGCGCGATCGCCTGCGCCCGGCGCGGGAACGCCGATGCCGAGCGGACGGGCGACCCGGCGACGCTGGCGTCCTCGCTGGCACAGGTGTTCGAGCAGGGCTGGATGTATGGCGCCACCGTGGACGAGCAGCAGCTTGCCCGTGCCCTGGAGCTGGAACGCGTGGCCGGCCGGCTGCTGCTGCGCACGCCGCCGAGCTGGGTGGCCGGATGGTACGCCATTGCCCAGGGCCACCTGGACGAGGCGGAAGCAAGGCTGGGGAGTGTCCTGCGCCAGGCCGAGACCGAGAACGTGGAGTACTGGAGGGCCCACGTGCTGTCACGGCTCTCCCGGGTCGCCCTGCTCCGCGGCGACCCTGCCCGGGCCGCTGACCTGGCCGAGGAAGGCCTGGCCATCGCCGAGCAGCTGGACCTGCCGCATACCACCAGCGCGCTGCTGTACGCCTGCGGGCTGGTGGCCCTGCACCGGGGCCAGGCCGAGCCGGTCCGCCAGTTGTCGAGCCGCGGAGCGGAGCTGTCGAGCCAGATCGACGATCCGGCGTATGTGATCTTGAACCAGGCGCTGACCGGCTCGCTAGACCTGGCGCTGGGTGACTACCCCGCGGCCGCGGCCCGGCTAGGCCCGCTGGCCAGCCAGTTGCTGGACCTTGGACCGCGCCGCCTTGGCGTCAGTCTCGCGGTCGGCGACGCGGTCGAGGCGCTAGCCGGGACCGGTGATGTGGACAAGGCGGCCGCGCTGACCGCCGCGCTGGCGCGCAGCGTGAGCGGCCCGGTGACCGCGGCGGCGGCGGCCCGGTGCCGCGGCGCGCTGGCGTCGGCGCGCGGGAATGCCGGCGCGGCCGCGGCCGAGCTGGCGGGTGCCCTGCGGTGGCACGATCAAGCGTCGCCGATGCCGGCGGAGCGCGGCCGCACGCTGCTGGCCCTGGGCGCGGTGCTGCGGCGGCTGAAACGGCGCGGCTCCGCCCGCAGCACCTTCGCCGAGGCGCTCGAATTGTTCGAGGCAGCGGGAGCGCGGCTGTGGGCCGAACAGGCCCGGGCCGAACAGGCGCGGATCAGCGGCCGCGCCCCGGGCCCGCGCGAGCTGACCGAAACCGAGCAGCGGGTTGCCGCACTGGTGGCCAGCGGGCTAAGCAACCGGCAGGTGGCCGCCGAGTTGTTCGTCACCGTGCGCGCCGTGGAATCCACCCTGACCAAGGCTTACGCCAAGCTCGGCATCCAGTCCCGCACCCAGCTCACAGCCCGGCTGCGCCACGACAGCTGACGGCCGGGGCGCCGAAACCGCCAAACTCTGTGGATCTCCACATTCCAGCGCCGGGTCCCCGGCCGCTAGCGTGCTGGCATGCTCTACCTGGCGGAGTTCTACCTGCCCGCCGGAACTACCCTGGCCAGCGTCGCCCAGCGGGCCCGCGCCGGCGCGGAGCGGGCCGCGGGCAGCGGAGCCGACATCAGCTTCGTGGAAGCCATTTTCCTGCCCCAGGACGAAAGCTGCTTCGTGCTCTACCAGGCCCACCGTGCGGCCGATGTCACCGCGGCCGGGTCGCTGGCCGGGCTGGCCTTCGACCGGGTCACCGACGCGATGGTCAGCCGCGATACGGGCCCGTAACCGCCATCGTGACGCCCTGAGGACCGCCACCAGGCAGGCTCGCGGTACATCTCAGTTCCTGGCAGCGCGTCGGGGGGACGACGGGGTGCCTTGGCCGCGATGGCCCGGCCGGGCCATGGCGGCGCTGGTCAGGACCGTCGGCCGGCCGTGTTGCCGGGTGGCCCTGGCTACCAGATACGGACCCGGGCGGCGGGCTCGAGCCACAGCTCGTCAGTGGCGCCGACATCAAACGCGCCGTAGAACTCGTCGAGGTTCCGCACGATCTGGTTGCAACGGAACTCGCCAGGGGAATGCCGGTCGACGACGAGGAGCCGGATGACTTCCTCGTCCCGGGTCTTTGTCTGCCAGACACGAGCCCACGACAGGAAGAAGCGCTGCGCGCCCGTCAAGCCGTCGATTACCGGTGCCTGTTCGCCGTGCGTTCCCCAACGTCACCACCAAGGGCCTGATCCCGTAGCGGCTGACAATCTCCGCAAGGCAACGGGAGGCCCTGCGACCCCTTCGGGGGCTCTCCGGGCTCGATCGTGGCCGGGCGAGGGCGTGTTAGGTTCGCCGTGCGGCTTGGGAACCGACGGCAAGGGGCGGGGCGATGCAGCGGGATATCTTCACCGGCGAGCACGAGGCGTTCCGCGACATGGTGCGGCAGTTCATCAAGGTCGAGATCGCCCCGTACCACGAGCAGTGGGAGCGGGACGGCATGGTGTCCCGGGATGTGTGGCTGGCGGCCGGGCGGGCGGGGCTGCTCGGGATCGACATGGACGAGAAGTACGGCGGCGGCGGGAACCCTGACTATCGGTACTACCTGATCATGAACGAGGAGCTGGCCCGGGCTGGCGCGCACGGGCCCGGCTTCTCGGTGCACAACGACATCAACGGCCAGTACCTGCAGCGGCTGGCCAGCTCACAGCAGCGCGAGCGCTGGCTGCCCGGCTACTGCAGCGGCGAGATCATCACCGCGATCGCGATGAGCGAGCCGGGAGCAGGCAGCGACCTGCAGGGAATCCGGGCCTCGGCGGTGCGCGACGGCGACCACTACGTGCTGAACGGGCAGAAGACGTTCATCTCCAACGGCCAGCTGGCCGACCTGGTGATCGTGGTGGCCCGCACCAGCCCGGACGCGGGTTATCAGGGGATTAGCCTGCTGGTGGTCGAGCGCGGCATGGACGGCTTCGAGCGCGGCCGCAACCTGGAGAAGGTCGGCATGCACGCCCAGGACACCTCGGAGCTGTTCTTCACCGACGTCCGGGTGCCGGCCGGGAACTTGCTCGGCGAGGAGGGCGGCGGGTTCATCGCGCTGATGCAGAACCTGCCGCGAGAGCGGGTCGCGATCGGCACCACCGCGCTGGCCGGGGCCGAGAAGGTGTTCGAGGACACGCTGGAGTACTGCAAGCAGCGGCAGGCGTTCGGCCGGCCGATCGGCCGTTTCCAGCACAACCGGTTCGTGCTCGCCGAGATGGCCACCGAGCTCGCGGTGGCGCGCGCGTTCACCGACAAGGCCGTGATGGAGCACAATGCCGGCCGGCTGTCGAACGAGGACGCCTCGATGCTCAAGTGGTGGGACACCGAGCTCTGCAACCGGGTCGTGGACCGGTGCGTGCAGCTGCACGGCGGCTACGGCTACATGCTGGAGTACCCGGTGGCGCGGGCGTACCAGGACAGCCGGGTGCAGACGATCTTCGGCGGCACGACGGAGATCATGAAGGAGATCATCGGCCGCGGGCTGGGCGTGTAGCCTGACCAGATTTTGCTGCGATGCCGGCGGGCGACACCGCCTGGTCTTAGACCCCTCAGCTTGTCGTCGTGGGGTCGCCTGGGCTTAGGGGGTGCGGATGTGGCCTGGTCTGTCATTGTTAGTTAAGGATCAGCAAGTACCCGGCTCTTAGGTTGGATCATGTCCGCCCATGACGCTTGATTCTGACGCGGCAGGCACGCCAGTGCAGGCAGGCCGTGCGCTCGGACCGCGCTACAAGTGGATAGCGCTGTCTAACACGACGCTTGGCATGCTGATGGCGACGATCAACCAGTCGATCGTGCTGATCGCGCTGCCGGGCATCTTCCGCGGGATCGGGCTGAACCCGCTGAGCCCCGGTAACACCAGCTACCTGCTGTGGATGTTCATGGGCTTCCTGGTGGTGTCCGCGGTGCTGGTGGTGTCGTTCGGTCGACTTGGCGACATGTTCGGCCGGGTGCGGATGTACACCCTGGGCTTCGCGGTCTTCAGCATCGCGTCCATCTTCCTGACCGTGACCTGGATGCACGGCAGCGACGGCGCGTTGTGGCTGATCATCTGGCGGGTCGTGCAGGGTATCGGCGGCGCCTTCTTGTTCGCGAACGCCGCCGCCATCGTCACCGACGCGTTCCCGGCCAGCCAGCGCGGCACCGCCCTCAGCGTGAACTCGATCGCGGCTATTGCCGGGTCGTTCATCGGCCTCATCCTCGGCGGCGTCCTCGCCCCGATCAACTGGCACCTGATCTTCCTCGTCTCGGCACCGATCGGCGTGTTCGGCACCATGTGGGCGTACTTCATGCTGCATGACATCGGGATGCGCAAGCACGCGCAGATGGACTGGTGGGGCAACCTGCTGTTCGCCGCCGGGCTGATCGCCATCCTGGTCGGCATCACCTATGGCCTGCTGCCCTACGGCGGGCATCCGATGGGCTGGACCAACCCGTGGGTGCTCTCCGCGCTTTCCGGCGGCCTCGCGCTCCTGGTCATCTTCGTCAACGTCGAGACCAAGGTTGCCGAGCCACTGTTCCGCATCTCGCTCTTCAGGATCCGGGCGTTCGCCGCCGGGAACATCGCGAGCATGATGCTGGCGATGGGCCGCGGCGGCATGCAGTTCATGCTGATCATCTGGCTGCAGGGCATCTGGCTGCCGCTGCACGGCTACAGCTACAGCCAGACCCCGCTGTGGGCCGGCATCTACCTGGTGCCCTTGACGACCGGCTTCCTGGTGGCCGCGCCGCTGTCCGGAATACTGTCCGACAGGTTCGGCCCCAAGGCATTCACGGTAAGCGGCGCGCTGCTGACGGGAGCGAGCTTCCTGCTGCTGATATTCGTCCCGGTGGACTTCGCCTACTGGGAGTTCGCGTTCGTCATCGCCCTCAACGGCTTCGGCTCCGGCCTGTTCTTCTCGCCGAACTGGGCCGAGATGATGAACTCGGTCCCGCCCGACAGGCGCGGGGCGGCTGGCGGCATGATCGCCACCTTCCAGAACTCCGCGTTCGTGCTATCGATCGGCATATTCTTCACCCTGATGGTGGCCGGCCTGTCGAGCAAACTCCCGGCGGCCATGTACAGCGGGCTGACCGCGCAGGGCGTCCCGGCCGCCACGGCCGCGCCGATCTCGCACCTCCCCCCGATCGGCGTGCTGTTCGCCTCCTTCCTCGGCTACAACCCGATGCAGCAACTGCTCGGCGCGCTGCTGCATCATCTGCCCCCGGCACACGCGGCCTACCTGGCCGGGCGGGAGTTCTTCCCGCACCTGATCACGGCACCGTTCCACAGCGGTCTCGGCGTGGCCTTCGGGTTCGCCATCGCGGCCAACGTGATCGCGGCCGTCGCCTCGGCGCTGACGGGCCGGCGCACGCTGGCCCCTGCCGCGCACGAGTCACTGGGTTACGAACTGGCCGCCGTGGCCGGCGAAGGCAGCTTCGAGCCCAGCGAACTCGTCGTCCCCGGCGTCCCGGAAGAGAACACCGAACCGCCTGACAAGCCCGACTAAGGCCGGTGCTGGTTGCGTTCTGGCCGATCCGCGGTCGCGGGCGGCCGGGTGACCGATAGCTCCGGCGGAGTCCGGCGGTACACCTCGACCTCGACCAGGGCCAGCTGCCCCGTACACCCTTGGCTGAGAGTCGAGGAGGGTACGTCGGAGGTAAGCACGTTGGGATTCCCGTGTCGGCAGAACCCGGGGTCAGCCGGGTCCGGGTCGTACCACGCCCCGGTGGACAACTGCGCTACCCCAGGCCGGACGGCTTCGTCGACAACCAGCCCAGCTAGGCAAGCCCCCCGGTCGTTATAAATCCGCACGAGATCCCCATCGCGTAGCCCGCGGGCCTGCGCATCGCCCGGGTTCATCCGCACCGGCTCCCGCCCGGCGATCTTGACCGACTGGCTATGCGCGCCAATGTCGAGCTGGCTGTGCAGCCGCGCCTTCGGCTGGTTAGCGACCAGCTGCAGGCCGAGCCGCGCCGCGGCCGAGCCGAGCCACTCGTCCGGCTCAAGCCAGACCGGGTGCCCTGGGCAGTCCGGGTACTTGTAGCCGTCGATGGTCGAGGAGAAGATCTCGATCTTGCCGGTCGGCGTGGTGAGCGGGTACTTCTCCGGGTCGGCGCGGAAGTCGGCGAACGCCACCTGCGGTTCGCTGGCTACCGGCAGCTCAAGTCCATCGCCCGCCCAGAACTCGTCGAACCCCGGAACCGACCAGCCCCAGTCCCGGGAAGCGAGCGAATCCCGCCATTCGTCGTACAGGTGCCGCAGCCACTGCATCGCGGTGCGCCCCTCGGTGAACTCCTTGACCACGCCGAGCCGACCGGCTAGCCCGGCGAAGATGGCGTAGTCATCCCGGGCCTCGCCATGCGGCCGGGTGAGCGCCGGCATCGGGAAGAACATCCGGTCGTTCTGCCCGGAACCGTAATCGTCACGTTCGATGCTCATGGTGACCGGCAGCACCACGTCGGCGTGCCGGGCGGTCGCGGTCCAGAACGGATCGTGCACCACGACCGTCTCCGGGCGGGTGAACGCCTCGCGCAGCCGGGCGAGGTCCTGGTGGTGATGGAACGGGTTGCCGCCGGCCCAGTACACGAGCCTGATGTCCGGATAGGTCAGCCGCTCCCCGTTGTAGTCATAGGAAGCACCGGGATTCAGCAGCATGTCGGCGATCCGTGCCACGGGGATGTACGTGGACACCGCGTTCCGCCCCTGCCGCAGCCGCGGCACCCCGACCTGGGGCGTCGGCTCGCCGACCAGGGCCGCTGAGCCGTACCCGTGCCCGAAGCCGCCGCCCGGCAGCCCGATCTGGCCGAGCATGGCCGCGAGCACCACGCCGAGCCACAGCGGCTGCTCCCCGTGGAGGGCACGCTGCAGCGACCAGCTGACGGTCACCATGGTGCGCGCCGCGGCCATCTCGTGGGCGAGATCCCTGATACGCGTCGCCGGCACCCCGGTGATCGCCGAAGCCCACGCGGGATCCTTGACGACGCCGTCGGCCGCGCCGCGCAGGTAACGCGCGAACCGCGAGAAGCCGGCGGTGTAGCGGTCCAGGAAGCCGGTGTCGGCCAGGCCGTCGGCGTCGAGGACCTGGGCGAGCGCGAGCATGAGCGCGGCGTCGGTGCCGGGCCGCGGCGCGATCCATTCGGCCTGCGCCTCGGCGGGCGTGTCGTCGCGCAGCGGGCTCACCGAGACGAACCGGCAGCCGCGGGCCCGCGCGGCGCTCATCCAGCCGCGGGCGTGGTGCCGGGACACTCCGCCGGGAGACACCGCGGCGTTCTTCGGGGACAGTCCGCCGAAGGCGACAACGAGATCGGTGTGCGCCGCGATCACGGACTTGGCCGTGGCGCGGGTCTGCAGCACGTTCACGTCGGCGATCACATAGGGCAGCAGGACGGTGGAGGTGCCCAGACTGTAGCTGTTGACGTGCCGGACATAGCCGCCGAGGCAGTTGAGGAACCGGTGCACCTGGCTCTGCGCGTGGTGGAACCGGCCCGCGCTGGCCCAGCCGTAGGAGCCGCCGTACACCGCTTCGGCTCCGTGATCGCGGTAGACCCGGCGCAGTTCCCCGGATAGGAGGTCGAGCGCGGTGTCCCACGAAACGGGCACGAACGGCTCGTCGCCGCGCCCCGGCGCCCCGGGCCCGTGGTCCAGCCAGCCCTTGCGCACGTACGGCTGCGAGATGCGGGCCGGGTGATGTTGCGCGGAGGCGACGTTGTCGATCAGCGGCATCGGCTCCGGATCCCCGCGCCACGGACGCACGCCAGTCAGCCGCTCACCATCGCTGACGGCCTCGAACGTCCCCCAGTGCGTCAGATGCACGGTCATACGATCGATCGTAACTATTCAGGCATGTCGACGAGGTCTACCAGCGTGCCAGCGCGTAGCGCGGAAAGCGCCGAGCGGACGTACGCCCGGACGCCCGGGCTCCGCCGCCCGGCCGGGCCTGGCCGGCCGCGAGCCTAAGCGTGACGGCGGCACATCCTGATGCCGCCGGGAGATCACGGCTCGCTCGCCGCGGGCGGTGGTCAGCACCTCGACCCCCTGGCCGAAGTGCGGCCGGAGCACCTCGTCGCGCAGCACACCGGGCGGGGGGCCGCTGGCGGCCACGCGGCCGTCGTCCAGCAGCAGCAGCCGGTCCGCGAACTGGCCGGCCAGGGTGAGGTCGTGCACCGCGGACAGTACCGTCAGCGACCTCTCCCGGCGCAGGGTGTCCACCAGTTCCAGCGCGTCGACCCGGCGGCCGAGGTCCAGCGCGCTGGTCGGCTCGTCGAGCAGCAGGACCGGCGCCTGCTGGGCCAGGGCCCGGGCGAGCACCAGCCGTTGCAGCTCGCCGCCGGACAGCGTCCGCAGCGCCCGGCCCGCCAGCTCGGTGAGCCCCAGCCGGCCGATGAGCTCGGCGCTGATCTGCCGGTCGTCATCGGTCTCGACTCGCAGGTAGCCGATGTGCGGGGTGCGGCCGAGCAGGACGTAATCGCCGACGGTCATGTCCGGCGGCAGTTGCGGCCGCTGCGGCACGTAGGCGACGAGGCGGGCCAGGGCGCGCCGGGACAGCCCGGCGGTGGGCTGCCCGCCGACCTCGACGCGGCCGTCGAAGCGGACCTGGCGGGCGACGGCCTGCAGCAGGGTGGTCTTGCCCGCGCCGTTGGGGCCGATCAGGCCCAGCCACTCGCCGTCCGCGGCGCGCTCGGTCACCCCGTCCAGCGCCACGGTCGCGCCGTAGCGGACCCGGACCGCCTCCAGGCCGATCACGACCGGCCCCGGCGGATCACGACAGGTCCCGGCGGGTGCGGCGGGACCGCAGCACGTACAGGAAGAACGGGGCCCCGATGGCCGCGGTGATCACGGTGAGCGGCACCTCGGCCGGCGCCTGGACCGTACGCGCCACCACGTCGGCCAGGACCAGGAACGCGGCGCCGCCGACCATGGAGACCGGCAGCACGATCCGGTAGCTCGAGCCGGCCGCCAGCCGCACCGTGTGCGGCACGATGATCCCGACGAAGCCGATCAGCCCGCTCACCGCGACCGCGGCGGCGGTGCCGAGCGTGGCGGCCAGCACCACGGTCAGCCGCAGCCGGGCCACGTTCACGCCCAGGCTGCCCGCCTCGGCCTCGCCGACCCGCAGCACGTCGAGCAGCCGCCGGTGGGCCAGCAGCAGCCCGGCCGAGACGACGACGTACGGCAGGACCAGCGTGACGTCCGACCACGACGCCAGCGAGAGCTCGCCGAGTATCCAGGAGTAGATCTGCTGCAGCGCCTGGGTACTCTGCTGCTGCAGGTACTCCTGGACCGCGGTGAGCAGCGCGGCGACCGCGACGCCGGCCAGCACGATCGACGCCGTGCTGCCGCCGATGCCCGGTGACTCGCCGCCGCGGCCCGCGCCGGAGCCGAGCACGTAGGTCACCGTGACCGCGCCGACCGCGCCGAGGAACGCCACCGGCGGCAGCAGGCTGGGGCTGGCCCCGCCGACGATGACCAGGGTCGCGCCGAGGCCGGCCCCGGCCGCCACCCCGAGCAAGTACGGATCGGCCAGCGGGTTGCGGAAGACGCCCTGGTAGGCGGCGCCGCCGCCGGCCAGCATCGCGCCGACCAGCGCGCCCAGGATCACCCGCGGCAGCCGGATCTGCCAGACGATCGCGGTGTCGATCGGCGGCACCGACAGGGCCGGGTGCCACGGCAGCTTCACCAGCAGCGTTTCCGCGACCATGAGCGGGGACAGGCCGGCCGGCCCGACCGACACCCCGGCGGCCAGCGCGACGATCAGCGCGGCCAGCGCGATCGCGAGCGGCCGCCCGGGCCGGACCCGGCCCAGGCTGGCCCGCGGCGCCCCGGCCTTCTCGTCCGGCGCGGCGGCCTCGGCCGTCTCGGCGGCCCCAATGGCCCCGGAGGCACCAGAAGTCCCGGCCACCCCGGCCGTTTCAGCAGCCCCGGCCGCCTTTCGCTCGGCGGCCGCGGTCACCCCGACCCCTTGGTGATGCCGGTCGCCACCGCGCGCAGCAGGTCAACGATCCGCGGTCCCCAGCGCGACGCGATGTCATCGTCGAGCGGTATCACGTGGCCCTCTTTCACCGCGGCGAGGCCGGACCAGCCGGGCCGGGCGGCCACGGTCGCCGCGTCCTGATGGCAGCAGACCGTGTCAGCCAGGATGATGTAGTCCGGGCTGGCCTTGACGATGTACTCGGCCGACAGCTGCGGGTAGCCGCCGGCCGCCGCGGCGCCGGACGCGCCGTCCGCGATGCTCTTCATGCCGAGCAGGCTCAGCAGGTTCCCGACGAAGGTCGAGGACGTCAGCGAGTAGAAGGTCTGGTCGAGCTCGTAGTAGTAGGTGACCGGCTCGGCGTGCCTGGGCACCGATGCGGTGACCTGGCTGATCTGGCGGCGCAGCGTCGCGACCTCGTGCTCGGCCTGGGTGAGGTGGCCGGTAGCCCGGCCTAGCTGGTCGAACTCGGAGTAGACGCCGGGCAGGCCGGCCGGGGCCGGCAGGTCCAGGACCGGGATCGAGAAGCCGGCCAGGTGCTTGGCCAGCCCCTGCACGTTGTTCGAGATCACGACCAGGTCGGGCTTGTAGCTGACGATCGCCTCCAGGTTCGGGTCGAACCCGGACAGCTTGGTCATGGGCGCCTGGGGCGGGTAGTCCGAGTCGTCGTCGACGGCCTTGACCTGGCTCCCGGCGCCGATCGCGTACAGCATCTCGGTGGCGGTGGGCGACAGCGACACGATCGTGCCCGGCCGCGACTTGACGTGCACCACGCCGATCGCGGTGGTGATCGCCGCCGGGAACCCGGTGCCGCTCGCGTCGGCGGCGGCTGGTGTGGAGGCCGAGCCGGAACTGCCGCAGGCGGCAGCCGACAGGGCGAGGGCCGCGGTGGCGGCGAGGGCCGCCAGGCGGACAGAGAGAGACCGCATGATCATCCTCCGTCGGGTCGTGGAGGACGAAGTGCGCCCGCTACGACGCCGGCCGAGGCATCGGAACGAACCGCCCTTCCTCCGAGGACAGATCGCCGGCGCGGGTCAGGCGTCCGGGCTCGTCCCCTCGCGCGCGGCGGGCCGCGGGCCGGGGCATCACCGTTGCGGGACAGCGCCGGGTTCACACCGGCTTCGCTGGGCTCTGCGCCATCCTGGGCCAACCCCAGGACACGGGCACCTTACCGCAGCCAGGCCCCGGGCGGACGCGGCCCGGCCGATCCGCTCACAGGTCCGACTGAGTTCTGACCGGGAATCCATAGGTCCCGGCCACCGGGTTCCACAAGTGAAGAAAGTCCAGCTTGGCCGCTACCACGTCCTCGGTCAGGGCGTAGCCGCTGGCGTAGGCGCCGTCCTGCAGGGTCCGGGCGCTACAGCCCCGGGCCATTATCTCGTTGACCCAGTTGAGGTAGTCCTGGTCGGCGCGGGAGGAGATGTCCAGGACCTGCACCAGGTATGACTTCAGCGAGGTGGCGTTGGCCAGGCCGGCCACCGAGATCCCGTAGGCGTCGCTGAGCTGGCTGGCCCGCTGCCCGGCCACCGCGGCGATCTGGCTGTCGTCGCCGGGCAGGCCGGAGCACGCCTCGACATGATTCATGGCCAGTTCCAGCTCGCCCTGGCTGGCGGCGCTGCCGTCCAGCAGGGCGTTGATGGCCGCTGCCTCCTGCTGGGCGGCCGGGTCCTTGGCCGGCGGCGGCGGCGATGATCCGGATACCGCGGGAAAGATGACGAAAGCCAGCAGGATGCTCAGCACCAGGATCCCGCTCAGGACCACGATGGATGCGCGGGTCAGCAGCCGGCGCGCCAGGCGGGAGCCTGCCCCCGCCCATGGGCGAGGAGGCTTGGGGGCGGGCGGCGGCCAGGGCGGACTCGGAGCCGAGGGAATGGAGCTGGCCACGGCGTTCAGCGCGCCCACCCACGTTCCCGGTGTCGGCCACTGGCCGGGGTCGGCGTCCTGGCTGAGCGCGGCCAGCCTGCCGAGCACGGGCGACAGCGCCGAGATCGCCGCTGCGTCGTGCGTCGCCTGATCGCGCGCGAAGAGGCGGATGGCGAGCAGGCCGAATTTGTAGGAATCGGTCGCTACGGTCGCCTTCTGCTGGCCGGCGGGCGCTTCCCAGTCTGTCGTCTCCAGCTGCTCCAGGGCCGTTTCGCCCTTCAGCCGGAACGAGTCGCAATCGATAAAGAAGCTGCTCGGGTACGGCTGCAGGCGGAACAGGACGTTCTTGGGCGATAGATCGCCGATCGTCACGTCCAGGTTATGCAGGCGGGACAGGTTCGTTGCCACGGTCTCGAGGATTCTCAGGCGATCGCGGTCGGTGACCCGCAGGCCCGCGTTCCTGACGTAATCGTCCGAGTTAAGCAGGAATGCGACATCTGACAGCTTCCGCCGCACACCGAGCGTCTGAGTGTGGAAATCAAACGTGTAATCCGTGGGAACCCGGCGCATGAGGAAGCCGCCGACCCGGTTTCCGCTCATGACGAGAGATACCGGCCAGGCGTAGTTTCCGTAAAGCCAGTTTTTGTCCTGCGGTGGCAGCTGGCGAGCGAAGAGGACGAACTTCTCCAGGATCTCGGGGTTCAGCTTGGCCAGCGCTTCCGGCGAATACTGCTTCAGCACGGCTCGCCATTTGCCGTCGATCAGGGTGCCACGCACGTCCGATACCGTGCCCTGCCCGCCCTGGCCGAGTTCGGCACCGATGTCGAGGCTGCTGAGGTCCACCTTCGCCGCTGGCTCGTCCATCAGCGCCGTCCCGGTTGACCCGATCGCGGCCAGATGGCGATCAGGGTGCGGTCGTCGTCGAAGGTCTCTCTCGAGAAATCCAGCAGGTGCGCGAACTCGTCCGGCGGCGGCGGCATGACCAGGTAACTCGTGAATAGCTGGCCGATCATGCCGTCGCCGTCACCCAGCGGATCACCGAATCCGTCCGTTCCGATCAGCAGCACCGAATCCGCGTCCAGACGCACGGGGACCGAATCAAGGCTCTCCGGCGTCCGCGGCAGCGGGGAGACCGCCGATGACACCAGGTTCTCCGATTCCTTCACCGCCAGCACGGGCTTATAGCTGCCGGCGCGGTGAAGCCACGCCGACGAGTCGCCGACCGCAGCGACCGATCCCGCGAGCCCGCCGTCCGAGGGCCGCAGGTAGCCGGCCACAAGCGTGGTCGCCATCAGGTCCTCGACCTCGTCCTGGCTGACCGGACGTCCGAGGTGCCGGCCCGCACGCGCGGTCACGGCGCTGGCGGCGGCGTCCATCACGCCGGGCCAGTCGGGCCCGGCCTGCGCGGGCCCGAGATCCCGCAGGATCGCCTCGACGGCGGCCCGGCAGGCCGCCGTGGCCCCGAGGTGCGCGTGCGAGGCGGACGAGAGGCCGTCGGCCACCGCGAACACCACGGCCCCGGTGTCGGCGTCGAAACCCAGATCGGCGTCATCTTGCCTCGGCGTCCCGTTGTACCGGTGCAGGTATCCCCGGACCGATGCCATCCGCACCGTCATCTGCTCGGAGGACCAGCCATCGCACACGGTGTCCGGACGGTAGGGCCGGATGTCCGGCGGGACCGGCTCAAACTCCTCGATCTTGTTGTCGACGACGATCGGCAGCCACTGGCTCCGGTTATCGGGCACGGCCTGGCCGCCCTGGCCCGCGCGCTCGTCATCGGCCGGGGCCGGGCTCGGCGGCGTCTGGACGCCGTCCGGCGGGCGGCTCCGCCGGGACGAGCGGGGCCCGTGCTGCTTGTCACTGCCCAAGTCAAGCCCCTAACTAGACCTCGTCGATGGCCATGTGGAAACCCTCGGGCTTCTCGAAGAAGAGCTGCGGCGAGCGGGAGTTCATCGAGCGGCCGGAAAGGACCACGCTGGTAGTGAGCGCGACGAAGAACTTGGCGATGGAACTCCCGATATCCGCATTCACGGGCGCGATGAATGCGAATTCAGGCTGGGTGGCAACGTCCAGTATCGTCTGGGCCTCCACGTCACCAACGCCGCACGCAATGATATTGGGCGCCGTGGCATTACGTTCCTTGTCGACGAGACGGCGGTGGGTGTCCGTCCAGTTTTCATTCGCGCCATCCGGATTCGGCTGACCGTCGCTCAGGAAGTATATGACCGGACGGTGCACCTTATACCCGCTGCTCTTAAGGTCGCCCACGTCGCCGGGTATTCTCCTCAGGAGATCGGTGAACGCCGCGTGATAGTTGGTGTTCGTGCGGATCGCCATCTGCGGGAGCACATCGGTGTCACGCAGGTCGGCCAGCCCCAGCCGGACGGCGACGTCGTCCGAGAAGCCCAGGACGCACAGGCGCACCTTCGCCGCGATCATGGGCTCCGACCTCACCGTCTCGTACAGAGATGCGAGTCCGGCATTGAGCTGGCCAACGTAATCGAGCATTGAATATGACTCGTCGGCCAGGACATAGACCGGAAGCAGGTGACCCTTAGTATCAGGCATCTGACGAATCTCCTTCCCCCTGGGGCAGGTCTTGCCCGCCCGCCTGGTTCGTCTCGGGCGTGCTCGGCGCGGGATCCCCGGCGGGCTCAAAGCCGGCCGGAGGAGTGACCAGCAGTTCCTGGCTGCCGCTGATGTGGGCGCTGCTGACCGCGATCGCGCTCGACTGCACGTAGGAGATATAGCGGGCGACCGCCTCGGCGAGCGGCAGGTCCGGGCTGGCCAGCCAGCCGAACTCAGGGGGCGGTGCCAGCAGCCGCACGACGTCGGGCGCAGCGCGCCCGATGCCGCACGCGATCACGTTGGGGGCGTAGGGGAACGTGCCCCGATTCAGTAGCTCGCCGTAGGGGACCTGCCACCCGGCCGCGTCCTCGGGCGGGCTGGCGGACAGGATATGCACGATCGGCCGGCCGACTCGCGAACTCTGCGACTTCAGTCGCTGGACGTCATCCGGTATGCGTTTGCGCAGGTACTCGAACACCGGCCCGAGGCGGCTGCCGCCGCGGTGCCCGAGCTCCGGCACCAGGCTATCGGGGGCGATCTCGCCCGGCGGCCAGCACAGCCGGACATCGCCGGCGTAACCCAGCACGCCGAACCGCACCGCCCTGATGACGTCCTGGTGCGCGGATAGCTGCGATGGCAGGTCGGCCAGCCCCGCATTGAGCGCGTCGAAATAGGCCTGATCATCTGGCGATTCGTCGATCGCCAGGTAGATCGGTATGAGCACGGCGGGGGCCGGCCGGGCGGCCGGATCGCCGGGCGGCGGCGCCTGGGGATCGCCATGGGACGAGACCAGCACCACCGGCTGAGGCCCGGCGGGCAACGGCTCATCCCACGAGGTCCCGGCCAGTTCGGGCGGGCCGGTCGGCGAGGCGATGTCCTGAACCCGCTGCAGCGACTGCTTGCGGAGGACCTCGACGTCGGCCGAGTGGATGAGTCCCTGCTCCATCATGTAGCGGATCAGGTCGATGGACCGCTTGTCGTCAAGGTCCCGCTTGGCCGCCGTGGCCTGCTCATGCCGTTCGAGCAATTCCAGCGCGTACGCCGTCTCGTCCGGATGCCGGGCGAGGTGCGCCAGGACCAGGTTGCGCAGGTCGACCTGCTTGTCCGTCCAGACGTCCAGCTCACGCTGCTGCGCGCTGAGCCGGGCCCGCTGGTCGCGCTCGGCGAGCGTGTGAGCATGGGTCGAGCTGACCAGGTCCACCTCATGCTTCGCCTGGCTCAGCTCAAGTTTGCGTTTCGCGGCGTCCAGCGAGCGCAGGTGCTCCTGGGCCGCCGTATCGGGAAGTATCCGGGTCCGGCACAGGTAGATCTCGACGCCAGAGCCCGGCAGGCGCACTGGCAGCTGATGCCGGAGCTGCTCGTTGATCTCGTCCTGAGCCTCCTCGGCCTGCTCGATGCTGTAGCGCCTCGTGATCGGCCAGAACTCGTTGAGCAGGTGGCTGTAGACGATGGCGAGCGGGTCGGTGACGTTGTGGCGGATCACCTCGAAGGGATCGTGGACGCGGAAGCCCACGTCGGCGATGCACTGGAAGAAGTAACTGCCGCCCTTCGAAGGCAGCGGGGACTGCTGGAAGCTGGCCGTGCGCTGGTGGTCGCTCATGTCCACTTCGTAACGGGTCAGGTACTTCGAAGCGCGCCGCTGCGACCAGCTCAGTTTCTGCCAGTCCGCCAGGGTGGTCAGGCGGCCAGCGGCGTCGGCGTAGATGACCGCCACGTTCGCCATCGCGGGCTCGGCCGATGACAGCTGGCTGCGCGGGACTGTTTCCTTCTTCCTGATCAGATCGACAGCGCTCATTGCGGCTCCCTTTCGGCTTCCAGTACATTCAGCAGCCCCTGGCCGGCGACCGGTATCGGGCTCAGGTTGCCGGGGCTCATCCAGCCCGCCGTGTACCGGCTGACGATCACCCTGGTGCGCTCGTGCCCGCGCACCATGGCCCGGACGAGCCTGAGGAAGGCCTCCCGCAGATCGGGGTCGTTCTCGGCGGCGGCGGCCCAGCGCGCCAGGACCTGCTGCGACTCACCCGGGAAGCGGGCATCGTTGAGCACGTATCTCCAGAGATCAACCAGCGTGGTGCGGGCGGACGGGAGGCGCTGCCCGAGCCAGAGCAGGTAAGGCCAGGAAATGAGCGGCGACCGGGCCCCCGGCCTGACCCCGGCGTACAGGCCGTCGGCCAGGATCAGGAAGACGAGCTGGGCCATGGCCGCGCGGTCGGGCTGGCCCAGCGCCTGGCGCAGCATCCTGAGCGCGAACAGCGCCAGGTTGTCCGCCTCGGTGGCGGTGAGGTCATCGGAGGTCTCGGCCAGCAAGTCCACGACGGCGTCGCCGATCGAGACGGTGACCCGGATGTCGTCGACCACGGAGAGCCGGTCGAGAGCCTCGAAGGCGGCGATCGGGTCGTAGGCACCCAGCGCTAAGCCGTAGGCCCGGGCCGCCGTGGCCTGCAGCGCCGGCTGATCACGGTCGGCATACCAGCCCGACACCAGGCGCCGGACGGCCGGCCGCAACCGGTGATCGGCCGCCACGAACCGGAGGGCGTAGGCGACCGCGGCCTGGCGGCTCGGCTGGGCACTGGCGGCCCACGGCACGAGCACGCGGCTGGTGAGGTAGTCGAAGGACACGGCGGCGAGTACGCCCAGCGCCCGCCCGGCGAAGATCCTCACCAGCTCCATGCCATCGTCGGCGAGTTCGGCCAGCCATTGCAGCAGGGCATCCTGGATCTGGTAGTTCGACCATGCGTGCCGTATCACCGACAGGGGGTACCGCGGGTCCTGGTACTCGACGTTGTCAGCCGTGCTGAGGCCGTAAGGCCCCGCGGACTCGACCCGGTTGATCTGCGCGCGGAGACGGTAGAGCAGCGCGCGGCGCGAGGTCCGGAAGGGGCGCCGGGTCTCGGGCAGCGCATCCACGGCCGCGGCCATCATGACGTTCGGCTCGGCATCGTAGGCGCCGTACAGCGCCTTGGCGCCCCTCACGACCACCTCGTACGGCAGGCCGTTCAGCACCGCCAGCGCTATGGCGAACGTCGTCGACCACGTGTCACCCAGCGTGGCGAACCAGATCTCGAACCCTTCCGAGCTGCGCTGTGACAGCCGGGAGCGGATCCGGCCGGTGTCGATACTCTGCGCGCCGGGCGCCTGGTAAAGCTCATCAGCGATGGCGCCGGCGAGGTCCGCGGCGCCCTTGCACGACGAATCGGGGGTCAGGATCGCCGCGATGAGCTTGCCGATCTCCGGGCGGGCCAGCTCAGATTCTGTCCTCGGGGCGCCGAGAAAATGCTGGAGATGACTCGCGACGATATCCTGCGGGTCCGGCCGGGATGGCTGATCGACTATGTAGTCGAGGAGATCGTTATCTGAGCCTAGCGCGGCCGCGCTGACGGTAATGATGAGGCGCGCTCCGGCCGTCCGCAGCGGCTCTTCCAGCTGCTGCAAGAGCGAGGAGCGCAGGCTCGCGAAGTCCGCGGGCTGATTAAGGACGAAGCCGGCGTTATCCTCGATTCGCTCCCGGCCCTTGAGGTCCGTCTCTATCGCGGCGGGCACCTCGCTCATCCTGACGGAATCGTCAAGCCGGAATATGTGGCCCGCGCCCTCATCGAGCAAGAGGCGCACGGCCGTGGCCAGCTTTCCGCAGCCTTCGGGCCCCCGGAGGATGACGGTCTGGCGAGCCCGGGAATATGAACTCTCGATATTGCTGAAGCCCGGGGGGCAGACATAGGCGTTGCGCAGCAACTCCAGGTCGTCGGCTGATATCTCTCGCGGGCGCCGGCGCCGGGCGCCCGGCAGGTTGATGACGTTCTTGACTCCGCTCGCGACGACGTCGCCCTCGACGAGGAGGCGGTCGGCCTCCCGCAGGAACCGATGACGAGCCGAGCCCTGGCCCGAGCGCGAGGTGGCGTCCGCCGCGGCGTGACCGGAGCCGACGGCATACGCGTGCGGCTGATCCGGCGGGCCGGGCTGGGCTTCGCCCGGCGCCTGGCTCGCGGGCGCCCCTCCGGCCGGCGGGCCGGGCGGAGGGGGCGGAGTCGCGTTACCGGGCTGCTGCGGGCCGGCGCCGGGCGCGGCCGGAGGCTCGGTCATGGCCGGGCTGGCCCCGGCGGCGGGAGCGCGCGGGGTGCCGCGGGATGGGCCGTGAGATTGGCCGCCGGATGACCGGCCTTAAGCGCCGGAAACATGGCCAGGAACGGCATATGCTGACCCCCCCATGGCTGCCCCAGAACCGCCGTTGCGCCGCCCGCCCGCCCAGGCTGGCGTACCGTGTGGTACTAGCATGGATGCCTCTACGGTAGCCCAGGCCCCGGGAACATGTAATAGTTCGGCCGCACCGTAGCTTTCTGGCAAATCATAGAGTATGCGTTTTGCCGGAAAAAGCACAAATGTCGTAGAACGATGGACCTGGGGCATCCTTGCCCGGCCGCCCTTCTCGCGGGACGGGAGCCATTAGTTGTCCGGCGATCCCGGCCCGATCTAAAATTGCGGCGGCCGTCCGGCCGGCCCGATCCGAGGGAAGCCGACTCATGGATATCACGGAAGAGCTCCTGCTGAGCCTGCTCGGGGGCGTTGGCCAGGGGACGGCCAAGGCCGCAACGCTGGGCACCACGGCCGCGGCCAAGGCCCTTTGGAAACGCCTGCGGGATCAATTCAGGCGGCGGAAGGGCTCGCTCAGCGACGCGGAAAGAGCGACCCTGGACAAGGAGCCCGGCGACCCGGTGGACGCCGACGTGCTGCGGGGCCTGCTGCAGAAGCTGACCGAAGCCGAACGCGGCCGCCTGCGCATTTACCAGACCCGGGTCGAGGGTGACTGGGTCTCCGAGGGCGGCGTCAAGGTCGAGGGTGACTGGGTCTCGGACGGGGGCATCAAGAACGTCTTCAACCTCGGCGCCACGCCCGACGGCTGACGGCTGTCATCCCGGCCGGGTGCTGTGAGGACAGACGCAAGGCCAGGCTTACCCTGTCACGTGACGGCCGTGGCGGCAGGCGGTGCCGGGACGGCCGCGGCCGGGCCGGGACAAGCGAGGTGGTGACATGGCGGACCAGGAGCGCGAGCTGACGATCCCCGAGGGCGGGTTCTGGCCGGCGCCGCAGGTCCCGCAGCCGAACATCTACCCGATGGAGTGGCGGGTCGAGACCGACAAGCTGGCGTCGATCTACCAGAAGTCCAAGCTGATGGCCTGGAACCCGGCCGACCTGCCCTGGGACGGGCTGCGGCCCGGGGACTTCACCGCCGAGCAGCGCCTCGGGATCATGTACTGGTTCTCGGTGCTGGCCAACTTCGACGCTTCCGGGCCCGCGGTGTTCGCCCGGGCCACCATCCACGCCTTCGAGCAGCACGAAGAAGACCCGGTCCGCAAGTGCTTCTTCTCGATCACCCGCGACGAGATGAACCACGAGGAGTGCTGCCAGCGCGCGATCGCGGCGCTGTGGCCCGGCGGCCCGCTGTCCTGGACCCCGTCCACCCCCCTGGAGCGCGCCGCGCACAACAACATCGGCTGGCTGTATCACAACGGCGGCCGCTACTGGAGCGGCTACAACAAGGCGGTCGGCAAGTACTCGCTCGCGGTGCTGTTCACCAGCTTCATGATGGGCGAGATGGCCGCCTCGACGCTGTTCCGCGGCATGGCGTCGGGCACCACGCACCCGGTGTTCTCGGAGATGTTCCACAAGATCGGCCGGGACGAGTCACGCCACCTGCAGATCTGCATGACGATCCTGGAGAAGGAGTGGCCGGGCCTGACCGACGACATCAAGGCCACGATCACCCGCCAGCTCCGGGCGGGCTTCATCTTCCTGTCGATGATCCTCTGGGAGCCGCCGGAGGGGTTCTGGGAGCTGCCGCCGTACTTCCTGGCCAACCACCGGGTGCTGATGGGCCACGCCCGGGATGCCGGGCTCGGCGTGCTGTCCTACGAGCAGCAGGCCGAGAACTGGAAGATCGCGATCGCCAGGGTGCGGGCGATCGTCGTGCGCTGGGGCATCGAGTTCCCGGCCATCCCGGAACTCGACATCGAGGGCGTGGACGTCTCCGCCGACATCAATCCCGAGGACATCATCCCGGTCTTCTGAACCTTCCCTGGGCGTCTTCCCCGGGTTGCCCCACGGGCGTGGTTGGAGGACTGTTTGATGGAACATGTAACACAGCGCCCGGGTCGCGAAGGAGGGATTGCCTTTGAGCTGGTCTACCTATGTCGCGCTGGGGGACAGCCTCACCGCCGGCCGCGGCGACGAGGGACGGGACGGGCGCCCGGTCGGCTGGGCGCAGCGGCTAGCCGACATCCTGAGCGTGCGGACCACGGTGCGGTGCCGCCTGATCAACCTGGCCGTTGACGGCGCCACCGTCGGCCAGGTGCTGGCCAAGCAGCTGCCCGGGGTCTCCGCATGCCGGCCTGACCTGGTCAGCGTCACCGTGGGCATGAACGACATCCGCAGCCGCGGCTTTGACGAGATGGGCTTCAAGGCGGGCCTCGGCCAGCTGCTCGAGGCCCTGGCCGCGACTCAGGCCACGCTACTGACCTGCACCCTCCCGGACCTGGCCGCGGTCTTGCAGCTATCGCCGGAGCTGACCGACATGGTGCGCGAGCGGACGCGGCTGGCCAGCGCGATCATCCGCGAGCAGGCGAAATCCTACGGCGCGCTCTGCCTCGACGCGTGGGCCATGCCCGCCGCGGCCGACCCGGACCTGTACGGCCCGGACCGGATACACCCCAACGCCCGCGGGCATCAGTTCATCGCCGCCGCGTGCGCCGACCAGCTGGCGCCGCGCTGACCGCCTGTGGACGCCAGTGTGGACGGACCGGTGGATAAGCGCCGGTACGCGGGGGATAAACGGGGGAACGCGGGGGATAACAGAAGATGTCTTGTGGATGACAAAAGAATCTTGGAATTGCTTTCCTGAAGGCCTTGTGCAGGCGCTTCATCAGGCAGTAGAAATTACTTCACCACAGAGCACGGACACCGATCCGGGGGCAACCCCGGGACCCCGGGGGCGACCCCGGGGACGCGGAAAGATCCGGGAAACCGGGCCTCGACGCGGGGTGGCCTAGGCTGGTGGCGCGGTCCGGCAGCGGACAGCAGCCGGGAGACCGGCCAGCCGAGCGATCGGCACGCTGGGCTGCAGGATCGGGCGAGGCCCCTCCATCTCATACATGGGGGGGCCTCGTATTTTATTGTGCCGCATCCCGGCTCGAGACCCCAGCCATCACGCCCCGCCCCGCCCGCCGGTCACCGTCCGCCAGACCGGGCGGACCGGGCAAATACCGCCGCGCGGGGGGCGGAACGCCACCGGGGTAAAGGCGAGACTGAGCGTTCATTAATCTTGCCCGTCAACGAATTGCGCACAACGCGTAACGCGATGTGCAATGGCGGACGATAATGAGACAGACGCAGGCGACGTGGGTACCCCCGAGCTCACGTCGCCGCGTCTTGTCTTCCGGCCCGGCGCCGCTGACCCGCCGCCGCGTCGCGTGCCGGCAGTACCCCGCGGCGGTGCCGCCCGGTAGCGTTCGTTACATGACTGCTACGACAACGCCCGAGGGCGGCGGCGCGGCCCGGTCCGAGCGGGCCCCGTTCGGCCGGATGCTCACCGCGATGATCACGCCGATGACCGGCGACGGCGCACTCGACTACGACGGGGCGGCCCGGCTGGCCGACTACCTCGTCACCGAGATGCGCAACGACGGCCTGGTGATCAGCGGGACCACCGGCGAGTCGCCGACCACCACGGACGCGGAGAAGGACCGGCTGCTGCGCACCGTCGTCGAGGCCGTGGGCGACCGGGCCTGCGTCGTGGCCGGCGTCGGCACCAACGACACCGCGCACAGCTGCGAGCTCGCGCGGCAGGCCGAGCAGGCCGGAGCGCACGCCTTGCTGGTGGTCACGCCGTATTACAACAAGCCGCCGCAGCACGGCCTCGCGGCGCACTTCAGCCGGGTGGCCGACGCGACCGGGCTGCCGGTCATGCTCTACGACATTCCCGGCCGGACCGGCACCGCGATCGCCACCGAGACCCTCATCCAGCTGTCCGCCCACCCGCGGATCGTCGCGGTCAAGGATGCCAAGGGCGACTTCGGCGCCGGATCCGTGGTCATGGCCGCCACCGGCCTCGTCTTCTACTGCGGCGACGACATGCTGAACCTGCCCTGGCTCGCGGTCGGCGCGGCCGGCTTCGTCAGCGTGCACGGTCATGTCGTCGGCGACCGCCTGCACGAGATGATCGACGCCTACCTGGCCGGCGACGTGGGCACCGCCCTGGCCATCCACCGCGAGCTGCTGCCGGTGTACACCGGCATGACGCGGATGCAGGGCACGGTCTCGGCCAAGGCGGCGCTGGCCATGCTCGGGCTGCCCGGCGGGCCGGTCCGGCTGCCGCTCGCCGACGCGACCACCGCCGAGGCCGAGCGGCTGCGCACGGACCTGGTGGCGGGCGGCGTGAAGATCCGGTGAGTCACCCGCATCCGGACCTCGGGCCGCCGCCGCCGCTGCCCGCCGACGGCCTGCGGATCGTCGCGCTGGGCGGGCTCGGCGAGATCGGCCGCAACATGACGGTCTTCGAGCATGCGGGCCGGCTGCTGGTGGTGGACTGCGGGGTGCTGTTCCCCGAGCCGGATCAGCCGGGGGTCGACCTGATCCTGCCGGACTTCTCCTATCTCGAGGGCAGGCTGGAGCAGGTCGAGGCGGTCGTGCTCACGCACGCGCACGAGGATCACATCGGCGCTCTCCCGTACCTGCTGCGGCTGCGGCCCGACATGCCGGTGGTCGGATCCCGGCTGACGCTGGCGCTGGTGGCGAGCAAGCTGACCGAGCACCGGCTCACGCCCGAGGCACACGAGGTGGCAGAGGGCACGAAACGCACGTTCGGGCCCTTCGACCTCGAATTCTTCGCCGTGAACCACTCGATTCCCGACGCCCTGGCCGTCGGCATCCGCACCCGCGCCGGGCTGGTGCTGCACACCGGGGACTTCAAGATGGACCAGCTGCCGCTGGACGGGCGGCTGACCGACCTGGGCGGCTTCGCGCGGCTCGGTACCGAGGGCGTGGACCTGCTGATGGCCGACTCCACGAACGCCGAGATCCCGGGGATCGTGACCACTGAGCGGGCCATCGGACCGGTGCTCTCGGAGGTGTTCGACGGGGCCAAGCAGCGGATCATCGTGTCCTGCTTCGCCAGCCACGTGCACCGCGTGCAGCAGGTGATGGACGCCGCGGCCGCGCACGGGCGCAAGGTGGCCCTGGTCGGCCGGTCCATGGTGCGCAACATGGGGGTCGCCCGCGAACTCGGCTACCTGCGGGTTCCCTCGGTCCCCGGCGGCCTGGTCGTGGAGCTGCGCGAGGCCGAGGAACTGCCGCCCGAGCGGATCGTGCTGATCTCCACCGGGTCGCAGGGTGAGCCGATGTCGGCGCTGGCCCGGATGGCCGGCCGCGACCATCCGATCCGCATCGCCGAGGGCGACACGGTGATCCTCGCCTCGTCCCTGGTGCCCGGCAACGAGACCGCCGTATCCCGGATCATCAACGACCTGACCCGGCTCGGCGCGCGGGTGGTGCACCGGGGCAACGCGCTGGTGCACGTGTCGGGGCACGCGCCCGCCGGCGAGCTGCTGTACGTGCTTAACCTGACGCGGCCGAGCAACTTCATCCCGGTGCACGGCGAGTGGCGGCACCTGAAGGCGCACGCCGAGCTGGCCGCGCTGACCGGCGTGCCCGACGCGAACATCGTGATCGCCGAGGACGGGGTGGTGGTCGACCTGGTGGACGGCCAGGCATCGGTCACGGGCAAGGTCCAGTGCGGCTACGTGTACGTGGACGGGCTCTCGGTGGGCGAGGTCACCGAGGCGTCCCTGAAGGACCGGCGGATCCTCGGCGAGGACGGCTTCGTCTCCGTGGTGATCGTGGTCGACTCCACCAGCGGCAAGCTGGTGGCCGGCCCGGAGATCCACGCCCGCGGCTCCGGCATCGACGACGCGGCCTTCGGCGAGGTCCGGCCGCGGATCGAGGACGCGCTGGCCCGGGCGGCCGCCGACGGGATCAGCGACTCCTACCAGCTCCAGCAGCTGGTGCGCCGGACGGTGGGCCGCTGGGTGAGCGAGAACTACCGCCGCCGCCCGATGATCATCCCGGTGCTGGTCGAGGTCTGATATCCGGTCGCGTCCGGCCGGGCCCCAGCCCGATACTGGTCAGTCATGGAGGAGGCGAGCCATCCCGCGCTGCGCCGGGTGCTGCGGGAGGCCGGCGACCCGGCGCTGGCCGACAAGCTGGCCGCGCTGTCCGGCACCGGCCTGACCACGCTGCTGCTGGAGGTGCTGCGGCGGCGGGCGGACCTGCTCACCCCGGCCGAGGTGATGCGCCGCTACGGCAGCGACCGCTTCGTGGCGCCCGCGACGGCCGGCTTCGGTGCCCAGCGGCGGGCCGAGGACGTGCTGCTGGCCGCGCTGCCAGCCGGGTTCGAGGTGCTCACGCTGGCGCCGGTGCTGCCGCTCGGCGCGCACTCGGCCGTGGCGACGGTGGACCCGCGCAAGGTGGTCGCCACCATCCGGGGCAGTGAGGTCGCCGCCGACCCGACCAACGGGCTGGCCCTGGAGGCCGCGGCACGCCGCCGCCGCGCCCGGCCGGGTGACCCGCGGGCCGCCGCGCCGGTCCGGCTGGCCGCCACCCAGCGGGTGGTCCGGGCCCAGCACGTCAGCGGGCCGGTCAGCTTCGCGCACTTCCAGCTGCTGGGCCTGGTCACCGCGGGCCGCGACCCCGGCGGTCACGCGTTCGAGCGCGAGAGCCTGGGCGAGCACCTGCGGTCGGCCGTGACCGCGCTGCGCCGGCTCGGAGCGCAGCGGGTCCGGGTCGAGATGACCCGGCTGGACCCGGCGCTGGACGGCGTCGCCGAGGCGGTCACCGCCGCGCTGGCCGGGCCCGCCGAGGTGGCCGACGCCCCGCACCGGGAGAGCGGCCGCGGTTACTACGCCGGCCTGTGCTTCAAGGTGTACGCGGGGTTCGGCGGGGCCGAGCTCGAGGTCGGCGACGGCGGGTTCACCGACTGGACCGCGAAGCTGCTGGGCAGCCGCAAGGAGCGGCTGCTGATCAGCGGGTACGGCATCGACCGGATCGCGATCGCCAGCGGCGCGTCGGGGCGGCCGGCTCAGGCGGACGGGACATCGTCGTCGGCCAGGTCGCGGAGCTTGTAACGCTGCAGCTTGCCGGTGTTCGTCCGGGGCAGCGAGGCCAGGAACCGCACGGCCCGCGGGTACTTGTACGGCGCGATCTGCCGCTTGACGTAGTCCTGCAGCTCGCCGGCCTTGACCTGCCCGCCGCCCGCGCCCTCGCGCAGCACCACGAACGCCTTGACGATCTGGCCGCGGGCCTCGTCGGGCACGCCGACCACGCCGCATTCGGCGACGTCCGGGTGGCCCAGCAGCACCTCCTCGACCTCCGGCCCGGCGATGTTGTAGCCGCCCGAGATGATCATGTCGTCGCTGCGCGCCTGGTACCAGAAGTAGCCGTCGGCGTCGCGGATGTAGGTGTCGCCGGTGAGGTTCCAGCCATCCTGCACGTAGGACCGCTGCCGGTCGTCGGCGAGATAACGGCAGCCGGTCGGGCCCTTGACCGCCAGCCGGCCCGGCGTCCCGTCCGGCACCGGCTTGCCCTCGTCGTCCAGGACCGCGGCCTCGTAGCCGGGCACGGCCCGGCCGGTGGCCCCGGGCCGGATCTCGTCGTCGGCCGAGGAGATGAAGATGTGCAGCATCTCGGTGCTGCCGATGCCGTCGATGATCTTCACCCCGGTGGCGTCGTAGAACGCCTGCCAGGTCGAGGCGGACAGGTGCTCGCCCGCCGAGACCGGCCGCCGCAGCCCGCGCAGCTGCCCGGCCTTGCCCGCGGCGAGCATGGCCCGGAACGCGGTGGGCGCGGTCGACAGCACCGTCACGCCGCGCGCGGCGATCTGGTCGGCCAGCTCGGCCGGGGTCGCCCGCTCCAGCAGCAGGGTGGACGCGCCCGCCCGCAGCGGGAACACCAGCAGCCCGCCGAGCCCGTAGGTGAACGCCAGCGGCGGGGTGCCGGTGAAGATGTCGTCGGCCCGCGGCTTCAGCACGCGGGAGGAGAACGTGTCCGCGATCGCCAGCAGGTCCCGGTGGAAGTGCATGGCCGCCTTGGGCCGGCCGGTGGTGCCGGACGTGAACGCGATCATCGCCACGTCGTCGGCGGCGGTGTCCACGGCGCCGAAGTTGCGCGGCATCGGCGTGACCCGCTGGGCCAGGTCGTCCTCGCCCGGACCGCCGTAGCTGATGACCTGCAGGCCGTCCACGCCGGCGGCGGCCAGCTCGCCGGTGAACCGGTGGTCGCAGAGCGCCAGCCTGACCCGGGCGATGCCGCAGATCGAGGACAGCTCCGCCGCGCGCAGCAGCGCCATGGTGGTCACCGCGACCCCGCCGGCCTTGAGCACCCCGAGCCAGCAGGCGGCCAGCCACGGGTTGTTCGGCCCGCGCAGCAGCACCCGGTTCCCCGGGACCATGCCCAGCTCGTCGGCTAGCACCCACGCGACCTGGTTGGACACCCGCAGCACGTCCTCGTACGTCCAGGTGCCGTTCTCCGACAGCAGGCAGGGGCGGTCGCCGCCGCGAGCGTCGGCGGTCGCGTCGAGCAGCTCGACCGCGGCGTTGAGCCGCTCCGGGTAGCGCAGCTCGGGCAGCGGGAACCGGAACTCGGGCCACAGCCCGTCCGGCGGCAGGTTGTCCCGGCAGAACGTGTCGACGTGCGCGGACGGCGAGAGCTGCATGGCCGGCCTTCCTCGGGCGGGACGGAATCACCCCAGTATTCCGCCCCTATGACGATAGTCAACGAACCGGGGCAACCACCGCCCCGGGCCGCCCGGGACCCTAAACGGCGGGAAGACCCGCCGGGTCCGGCGCGCGGGCCTGCCCGCGGGCTATGTTGCAGTCGTGACGACCTTCACCGGCGCGCCAGGAAGCAGCGCGCAGCCGCGGGCCCTGATCGTGACGATCTACGGCCTTTACGCCCGGGAGGCCGGCGGCTGGCTCAGCGTGGCGTCGCTGATCCGGCTGATGGCCGGGCTCGGCTGCGACGAACCCGCGGTCCGGTCGTCGATCTCCCGGCTCAAGCAGCGCGGGGTGCTGGAGTCACGCCGCGAGGACGGGGCCGCCGGTTACGCGCTGTCCGGCCGCGGCCGGGCCATCCTGGCCGAGGGGGACGAGCGGATCTTCGAGCGGCCCCGGGCCACGCTGGCCGACGGCTGGCTGCTGGCCGTGTTCAGCGTGCCGGAGCCGGAGCGCAGCCGCCGGCACGCGCTGCGCTCCCGGCTCGCCTGGCTCGGGTTCGGCACGGTGTCCGCCGGCGTCTGGATCGGGCCCGGCCACCTGGTCAGCCAGACCGCCGGCGTGCTCGAGCGGCACGGCCTGGCCGGCTACGTGGACCTGTTCCGGGCCGAGTACCTGGCCTTCGGCGACGTGACCGAGCAGGTGGCGCGCTGGTGGGACCTGGGCCGGCTGCACGACCTCTACCAGGCGTTCCTGGACGACGCCGGCCCCGTGCTGGCCCGCTGGGACCGGGCCGGGCGGGCCGTGCCGCCCACGCCGCCCATGCCGCCGAGTGAGGCGTTCGCCGACTACGTCCGCGCGCTGACCGCGTGGCGGCGGCTGCCGTTCCTCGATCCCGGGCTGCCGGCCGAGTTGCTGCCCGGCGACTGGAACGGGCTGCGCGCGGCGGAGGTGTTCGCCGCGCTGCGCTCCCGGCTGGCCGGGCCCGCCCGGGCGCATGCCCGGGCGGTGATCGGGACGGCGGGCGGGGACGCCGGTCAGGGGACGACCGCGTAACCCTGGATCTCGACCAGCGCGGCCCGGTCCCACAGCCGGGACACCCCGACCGCGGCCATCGCCGGGTATTCCGGGCCCGCCAGCCGCCGCCAGACCGCGCCGATCTCGCGCCCGTGCGCGCGGTAGTCCGCGAGGTCCACCGCGTAGATCGTCAGGCTGGCCAGGTGCCCGGGTTCGCCGCCGGCCGCGCGCAGCGCGGTCAGCAGGTTGGCCAGGGCCCGCTCGAACTGCGCGGTGACCGTGTCGCCCGCGATCGCGCCGTCCGGGCCGTAGGCGGTCTGGCCGGCCAGGAAGATCAGCCGCCCGCCGTCGGCGATCACGGCGTGCGAGAAGCCCGACGGGCGGCCCAGCGCGGGCGGGTTGACCCGGTCAAGCGCCATCTGCTGTCCTCCGCCTGCTTTGCTCCCCGCCTGCTTTGCTGCCCGCCTGCTTTGCTGCCCGCCCGCTCGGCACCGTCCACCGTGCGTGCCGGGTGCCGGGGTCGCCCTCCCGGATCAGCTGCAGCCGGGGCCGCGGCCCGTCGCTGCGCCCGGTCTGCGGCGGCCTGCTGCCGGCCCGCCACGGGTCGGGCCACGCGGCGGCCGGGCCATCGTAGCCCTGCTCGGCCGCGGCGTGCAGGGTCCAGTTCGGGTCGTAGAGATGAGCCCGGCCCAGCGCGCACAGGTCGGCCCGGCCGGCCAGGATGATCGAGTTCACGTCGTCGTAGGAGGAAATCACCCCGACCGCGATCGTGGCGAGGCCGGTCCGGTTGCGGATCGCGTCGGCGAACGGCGTCTGGTAGGAGCGGCCGAAGGCCGGCGCCTCGTCCGGGGTGACCTGTCCGGTCGACACGTCGATGGCGTCCGCGCCCGCCGCCTGGAACGCGCGGGCGATCTCGACCGCGTCCTCGCCGGTGATGCCGCCCGGACACCAGTCGGTGGCCGAGATCCGCACGGTCATCGGCTTGGCCGCCGGCCAGGCCGCGCGCATCGCCCCGAACACCTCGAGCGGGTAGCGCAGCCGGTTCGCGAGCGACCCGCCGTAGCGGTCGGTGCGCCGGTTGGTGACCGGGGAGATGAACGACGACAGCAGGTAGCCGTGCGCGCAGTGCAGCTCGATCAGGTCGAAATCGCACCGCTGCGCCGCCCGGGTGGCCGCCACGAACTGCTCCTTGATCCCGGCCAGGTCGGCCTCGGTCAGCTCCCGGGGCACCTGGCTGATGCCGGGCAGGTAGGGGACCGGGGAGGGCCCGCACACCTCCCAGTTGCCCTCGGGCAGCGGCTCGTCGATGCCCTCCCACATCAGCCGGGTTGAGCCCTTGCGCCCGGAGTGCCCGAGCTGCAGCCCGATCTTCGCGGCCGACCTTTCGTGCACGAACCCGGTGATGCGGCCCCAGGCCGCCTCGTGCCCGGGCGCGTACAGCCCCGCGCAGCCGGGGGTGATCCGCCCCTCCGCGCTGACGCAGACCATCTCGGTCATCACCAGGCCGGCGCCGCCGAGTGCCTTGCCGCCCAGGTGCACCAGGTGGAAGTCGGACGGGGTGCCGTCGGCCGAGGAGTACATGTCCATGGCCGACACCACCACCCGGTTCTTCAGCTCCAGGCCGCGCAGCCGGAACGGCTGGAACATCGGCGGCACCACGTCGCCGGGGGCCATGCCCCGGCGCTTCTCGTGCCCGGCGAACCAGGTGTCGATCCGCGTGGCGAACTCCGGGTCGCGCACCCGCAGGTTTTCGTGGGTAACCCGGCGGCTGCGGGTCATGATGTTGAACGCGAACTGCTCCGGCTCCTGGTGCAGGTACTGGCCGAGGTTCTCGAACCACTCCAGGCTGGCCTGGGCCGCGCGCTGGGTGGAGGCCACCACCGGGCGGCGCTCGGCCTCGTACGCGGCCAGGGCCTCGTCCAGCCCGGGCTGCTCGTGCAGGCAGGCGGCCAGCGCCAGCGCGTCCTCCATGGCCAGCTTGGTCCCCGAGCCGATGGAGAAGTGCGCGGTATGCGCCGCGTCGCCGAGCAGGATCACGTTGCCGTGCCGCCAGCTTGCGCAGCGCAGCGTGGCGAAGCTGATCCACTTGGAGTTGTTGGCGTGCACCGCGTGGCCGCCGAGCACGCCCGCGAACAGCTCGCGGATCCGCTCGATCGAGGCCTCGTCCGAGCGGCCGGGCGGCAGGTCCGGCGGGGCGAGCCGGTCGAAGCCGGCCGCGCGCCAGACCGAGTCGTGCATCTCGACGATGAACGTGCTGCCGGTCGCGTCGTAGGGGTAGCCGTGCACCTGCATCACGCCGAACGGCGTCGGCTCGATGTAGAACTTGAACGCGTCGAACACCAGGTCGGTGCCGAGCCACATGTACCGGCAGCGCCGCACGTCGAGATCGGGCCGCAGCGCCCCGCCCGCCGCCGCCCGGGTCGCCGAGTTGGCGCCGTCCGCGGCCACCACCAGGTCGTGACTGGCCGCGAGCGCGCTGGAGCCCGGGGCCTCGCGCTGGAAGTGCAGCGTCACGCCGAGCTCGGCGCAGCGCTGCTGCAGGATCTGCAGCAGCCGCCGCCGGCTCAGCGCGGCGAAGCCGTGCCCGCCGCTGGTGATCGTCTGGCCCTTGACGTGCACGTCGATGTCGTCCCAGCGCGCGAACTCGCGCTCCATCGCGCGGTAGACGGCCAGGTCGGCATGCTCGATGCCGCCCAGGGTCTCGTCGGAGAACACCACCCCGAAGCCGAACGTGTCGTCGGCCGCGTTGCGCTCCCAGACGGTGATCTCCCAGTCCGGGGCGAGCTGCTTGGCCAGGGCGGCAAAGTACAGCCCGCCCGGCCCGCCGCCCACGACCGCGATGCGCACGCCGCCTCCTCACCGCCGCCCTGCCGCAGCCGGCCACCTCCGCCCGCAGGCCGCCGCCGCTGCCCGCAGCCCGCCGCCTCTGCCGCCGCCGGGCGCCGCTGCCCGCAGCCCGCCGCCTCTGCCGCCGCCGGGCGCCGCTGCCCGCAGCCCGCCGCCTCTGCCGCCGCCGGGCGCCGCTGCCCGCAGCCCGCCGCCTCTGCCGCCGCCGGGCGCCGCTGCCCGCAGCCCGCCGCCGCCCGCCCCTGCCCGCAATCTATGCTGCTTTCTAGACGGCCGTCAAGGTAACAGCATAACCGTC